>Ga0233438_10000963_pt1 | contig 33980 bp, 38 predicted proteins | sample SI_123_September_FD_182720 | JGI IMG/M metagenome (GOLD analysis project Ga0233438, IMG submission 182720) | Seawater microbial communities from Saanich Inlet, British Columbia, Canada - SI_123_September2016_10_MG | ecosystem: Environmental > Aquatic > Marine > Inlet | place: Canada: British...
CTGGTTGATTTACCCACAGATTTACCAAACAGGCTACGGACGTTTTAGGCCCAATAAAAGCGACGACCACTTGAGCTGCCGGTATTACCGCGGCGGCTGGCACCGGTCTTTCCCAGCCCTTATTCCATGACCTATTAATAGTCAAGAAAAGCGCACACTAAGTGCGCGCACTTGGAGTTCCCTCATCACAGTTTCCTGCAGTGTGAAGTTTTCGCGCCTGCTGCACCCCGTGGGGTCTGGATTCGTGTCTCAGAATCCATCTCCGGGCTATGTCTCCCAACACCCGTACGCGTCGATGGCTAGGAGGTCCGTTACACCCCCTACGACCTGATACGCCGCAGACCCATCCTATGCCGTGACCTTTGAACCACACACCGTTCCAGGCGTTGTGATCTATCCGGTATTATTCTCAGTTTCCCGAGGTTATTCCGGAGCATAGGGCAGGTTATCCACGTGTTACTGAGCAGTTTGCAAAGAATCTAATTTCTTTCTACTCGCATGGCTTAATCGAACTCCAAAAGCGGTCGCCTCTGGCAGGATCAACCAGATTTCTCTTGTAATGATCCTTAGGCTACTTGTCGCTGAAATTCATTTGAATTTGCTGTCCTAAAAAAATTGGCGAGAAAATAATGCACTTGAGCTTCTTGCACAAAATACGTCATAATCTCGATCACCTTCCTGACTCTGAGCGATCTTCCGTGGGGGAAGGTTTCTCAAAATCGCAATCGCTTCGGCTTCACGTATCGAGAGGATGGCGACTGTCATAGTCCGAAGACTCTGCCGCCAACGCCGTTCTCAACAACGCAAGCAACCCACCGTGTCACCTCCCCTATATCAACATACCCTATGCTAAGATTATGTTAAATGGCACGCTGCAAAGCATTTTGAGTGAAAAAATAGTTGTTAAAATCACTCGCAATCACGCCTAAAATAGATACTTATTTCTCGATTCAAGCCACTGTGCCCCATAATAGTTCCATTGTTCGATTGACCAACCCTCTGGAAGCCCCGATTGTGGTACAGTAGGAGAACATGAAATTGGTTTACTGAGGCTGTGCCCCTCGCCTTGCCGAAGAGTATTTTCAATTACACTTTCACCATCAAAAAGACCCCTAGAATTATTTGAATAATCATCTTGACTATAGGTAAGACTAGGAATCTCAATCATCAAAGGAGTATCCCTTCTGTCAAGAAATTTCGAGTGGTCAGGAATACTGAAGTCCCCGACTGGTTCGAGTTCTTTTAGCTTGACTTTGTTTTACTCGTACAAGTCATAAATAGTGTACTATAACATCAATAAATCGATCAATGTAGTACAGTTGGAATGATTGGAAACTTCTCGTCCCCTTCATGGCCTCAAACTACCCTAATCAGCACCAAAGAACTGTCTAATCATTGGGTGCATTTCCATTGCTTGTTCCTTTTGGATTTGCTCATATGTACGTAAGATAATACCTACGGCTAGAAGCAGACCCGTACCAGTCGCATTACCGACTGTTCCAAGTAAATCAGCACCGGCTGCTAGCAACCCGACAAACGCTCCTGAGAAATATGTCACAGGTGGAATATAATTTTCAAGGATCTTTTCTAGAACCTTAGGATTCTTACGGAAACCTGGTATTTGCATACCGGTTCTCTCAATTTGCTTTGCAACATCCTTGGTACCCATATTAGTAGTATCAATCCAAAACTTAGCGAATATCATTGAACCGACGGTCATGAGAATAACATAGAACACAACGTGTACCATAATCTGAGATAAACTATGCCCAAATACATCGCCCTGCTGATTTAGCAGCGGTAGTAACCAGTCATTAACCCCATTGACCATACTTGCATACCAAGCAAATCCTCCTGACGCAGTAGTCTGCCCTTGTTCATAGGTTCCTATGTATTTAGAAAGCGAACCGGCCCCATTCCGACCTAAGAGAGGAGTTTGGGATAGTGTTGGGTGACTCCAGAATAGTAGAGTGAACATGTTGATATTTGCTAGAAGAGCAGCCATCAAAATAACTGGAATGTTAGATGCATATACCAGTCGTATTGGATACTTGCCTCTATGGCCTCTAACCTTACCATGCGTCAACGGCAATTCGAGTTTACTGGATTCAGCATAAGCGACCACTAAGAATACAACTACTGAAGAAAACAACGCTGCAAGTGGATTGACGTGCGTCAGCAATATCGTTTCAAAACCATTACTCGAAATCATTTCGTAATTAGTCGCCTCCCTAAACATGTAGAATATCATAGGTAATGTTCCTGAAGGAGGATTACTCAATGAGTAGCCTAGTCCCTTAGTTACTGGAAGAGGTGAAAGTGTACCTACGAAAGTAGATTGGGCAACACCTGCTGCAATAAATAGCGACATACCAGAACCAATACCCCACTTGCTGACTAATTCATCTAGAAGGAATACAAGGTATGAACCAGCAAATAGTTGAGCAACAATGACGAAGTTAGCCCAACCTATTCCATATGAGTCGATTAGGAATTCCTGTGGGTCCAAGAAACCATATGTCTGTGGAATTGATTCGATTGGAATCATGATAAGGACAAGCAGCTTCTGTACACCTTGATACATTGCTTTATCATCGGAATTACTGAGATCTAATCGAATAATCTTAGCTCCTGCGAACAATTGCATGATAATGGAACCTGTAACGATTGGACCAATACCCAAGTGCATGATAGTACCTGAGGCACCAGCCATAATAGAACGGAATCCACTGAACAAGTCAAGAGCTTGTCCTGACAGACCGTAAAGCATTACATTGGTCATAGCGAAGTAAATAATCAATACGAAGGTGGTAGTCCACATTTTCTCATTGAATCTAACGTGCCTTTCAGGCTTAGTAATAGTTGGATACACATCAACGAATCTACTGAGTGCGTATAATCTACTACTCTTGTCACCACTCCACATGAAACACGTGAGAATTGCTGCTGCTGCAAATCCTAGAAGGACAATACCAACTAAAAAGAATCCAACGCCTTCATCATATCCACCCCAAGCACTTGGCCTAACATACCAAACTGCTATTGAAGTAAGAGCAAGCCAACCAATCAGTTTACCGTATCTACCGATTACAGGGGCATCTTGAAGTCCTTTTGGTAAATCTCTTTGGAAACACCACATCAAATATGCGACGTAAATTACGGACAATACTAATCCGAATTGTGCTGCTGCCATCTGTTCAGATGTTCCGTTAAGCTCATCGGATTGCCAGTAAATCAAAAGACCAAAATACAAAGCACCAGTTAGTGCGATTGCCCAAGGAATTGGCTTATGTTTCATTATTCTCACCTATCTAAATTCAATCTTCTTCCCATTCACCAGAGTCATCGTCACCAGTTTCTAGTGATCCACCAGCAGCGCTGATTTTTTCCGATGCCTTGGCACTGGCCTCTGCAACAATTACTGTCAGTGCAGAGGAAATTCTTCCACTTCCAAGAAGTTTATCGATTCCTAACTCGGTTAGGTTCAATGTATCTTTACCATCAGCCATCTGTTCTAGTTGGCCGACATTTACTGTGATATTGACATTTCTTAGTGAAGGGTGGCGGTTAAATCCGTGCATACCCCAATGATTAGGCATATACTTGATTCGAGTCATGACACGATGCTTGTTCATACCGGCATTACCACGGCCTCCTCTCTTACCAGCACCACGGCCCGCTTTCTTTCCACGTCCATGGTATCTGTTTCTTCCACGATGCTTGTTTGCTTTTGTACCCATCATATCACCTCAAATCATTCGCTCTACTAGAGCGTCAATCTTGTCTCCTCTTGAACCAAGCGCTCCGCCAAGAACGAAAGGTCGCTTTATTCCACTCCAGCCTTTAGTGCCACGAGGTGGATGTAATCGGAAAACTCTCTTCAAACCTGGAACATTCTTTACAGTAGCATCATTAGAAACGATAGCCTTGGCAAACTCACCGATGTTCTTGAAATCTGTATTATCTTTCACAAGAGAATCTGTCAAAGGATGGTCTCCTGACATTCTACCTCTTTCGGAAAGCATTTTTTCAACTAGTTCTTCAGTAGCATCTCCCCAAGTAATGTAATCCTTGGCCTTTTGAAGCATACCACGATATTGATCGTTTTCAGGAATTATTACTGCGTGATTGACCTTGGTCAAGTTCAGATAATCCATAGTTTCTCTAATCGAACGTTCAACATTAACGTTACTTCTAACTCTTACAACGACCCAACTCATTCTAACTTCCTCCCTTTATGGATAAACAATCTCTCCTTCTGTTCGTTGGAGATTCTAGTTGAGTTCAAGTTACTTAGAGCATTGAAAGTTGCTGCAGCGTAATTGATAGTGGTTCTTGTTTGACCCTTGGTTCTGGATAGAACGTCAGTAATTCCAGCAAGGTCTAAGACTTTCTTTCCAGTCTCTCCAATAACCAACCCCTTACCCTTAGCAGCGGGCATCAATGTTACTCGAGTTGAAGCTGAGCGGCCATTAATTTTCATTGGAACTGAAGTACCTGGGCCAGTAGATGACTCCCATGAGCCATTACCTCTTTGAACCGAGATAATATTCAACTTAGCAGCTGTAATAGCCTTACGAATTGCCATTGAAACATCCTTTGCTTTGGCCATTCCAATACCGACGTATCCATCTCTGTTTCCGACACAAGCCATGACATTGAATCTAGGTCTACGACCACTGTCAGTCATTCTTTGTACCATGTTAACCTTGATGATATCATCTTCAAGGTTAGGAATCAAAGCGTCTACTACTTCTACTTCCCTAATTGGAAGTCTTGAAGCCAATGCTTGCTCGAAAGTGATGATACGGCCTGCCATAACAGCATTACCGAGTCTAGTCTTAGGAGTCCACTTTCTTAGATTCATGATAGGGTCGTCTTGGTTTCTTCGACGCTTACGTGGATCTCCTTTGTCCTCTACTTCAACAGGGTTGAAAGCCTGAATAAGACCAGGCGCCATTTTTTGGTTTTCTTCATCACTCATCAATAAGCCTCCTCTATATTCTTCTTTGTTGATTCAACTGCTGCACCGATTTTCTCATCGATGTGAGCACCGTTGACTCGGTCGTCATCTGGAAGTACATCCTCTCCATGAGGAATATCCAATCCAGCGTCAACCATACCCCTTAGAGCGGAAAATACTCTTCCACCAGGGGTACTGCCTGCAAGTCCAATATCTAGAACTGCTTCAGTGCATCCTAGTGCAAGGGACGCCTTACCAAGTGCAAATCCTGTTAGATAGCAAGCAGGAATAGACTTTTGAGAAAAACCCTCAGGCCATCCGTGCTTCTTGGTTAGATCCGAACCAGTAACTGTTGCCATTACTTGGTCACCATTTATTGCCCAATTGACAATCTGGCATGTAATACGTGTGTTTGAGACTCTTACTACTGCACGAGCCTTGTTTCCTCTCAATAGTTTCAACCTTCTGTGATAGTCGGTCAAACCAGCTTTTCTTCTTCTGAAAATAGATCTTCTACGAGTTCCTTGCATCATTCATCGCCTCCTTTGAATTGAACGCCCTCTATGGACATCTGGGAACGCATGTGTGCGATGGAACGGTATGAACCACCTTTTGCCTTCAGATAATATCTACGATATTGGGAAGGTTCGATAGTCTCGTCTTCACGAAGATCCTTTAGAACACGACGTTGTGATCTAATGGTTCGCATCCAACGATTCTTACGAGGATTTCTTGCGTTAGCAGAACCTGCTCTCTTACCTTGACCCTTTCTTCGGCCTTTTCTCTTCTGTTCCAAACGGATTCTTGCTCTTGCACGGGAAGTTCCCTTCACTGGCTTAGCTCTAATCCATCCTTCATCAATGAATTCACGAATGTCATCAGTTTGTACTGCTGAAGCGATTTGGTCCACATAATCTGGATTTACCCAAACTCTGTTGACTCCACACTTTAGTAGTCTTGCTGCCAAACGCTTTTGATTTGTGATTTGCATCAAACATCCCTCCTTCTGTTTAGGACACGAATTCCTAATTCATCAGCACGAGAATAAATGTGTTCACGCTTTCTTCCACCAACACTGCGTCCAACTCTTGCAGCCTCGGTTTCTGGGTCAATAGCATCTAAATCACCTGATTTTTGAACCATTACTTCTCTAAATCCTGATGGGTGAAGTCCTCTTGCAGCAGCCACTTTACCGTGACCGACACGCACAAGTGAACTTCTGTACTTGTAATTTCTACGTTGCTTGCTGTCCATACCGTGAGGTGCTCTCCAGCCAGAACGTGATAGACGCTTGTAACGGAACCATTCAGTTCTTCTAAAAGAGGGAGTCTTCTTCTTCTGTTCAGAACGAAGTTCTAGTGCTGCCTTCATCTCTTCAGTAAGCACAGGCTTTTGCTTTGCAACGTGGCCTTCATCTTCTTCTTCGTCCCAATCTTCTTCATCCCAACTGTCATCATCTTCAGTCTCATCAACAGATGATTCTTCTACAGATGATTCTTCAGTAGATTCTTCGACTGGTTCTAAATCCTCTTCCTCAGCGGATTGAGATAATCTCTCGATTAAGTCTGCTTTCTTACCTGATACAGGCAAGTCACGCTCTTTTAGTATGACCTTTAGTTCAGCCACAGTCATATCTTCATAATTATCAGACATCTAAATCACTCCTTTCCTACGAGATAAATTCCATCTTGGAATACACGGCGATCTCGATTCTTCACCGTAACACATCTTTCGATATTAGCTGCTGTTTGACCGACATTTTCTTTGTCGATTCCTGAAACAACAACTTCAACCTTATTGTTAACTTTAACTTCAACGCCTTCAAGTATGTCTGCGTTTCTTGGAACTCTCTCTCCGAAGTAGTTGTTTACAACAAACACATTACCTTTGACTGAAAGAGTCATAGGGAAGTGAGAGTAAACAGCCTTCAAATTATATGTGAAACCATTAGTAACTCCCTTAATCATGTTGTTTAAGTGAGCGTTCCAGGTTCCTGCAAGTGCCTTTGTCTTTCTACGAGGCATATCAGTTCGTACAATTATTGCACCTCCCTCTTGGAATATATCCAAGTTGGAGTTTGTAAATTGTCTCGACAAGGAGCCTTTCGGTCCTTGAATAGATACGACGCCATCTTCGCTAAGTGATGCTGTTACATCCTCAGGGACGGTTACGGAATGTTCGATTCTGTCGATTTTTACCATTCTTAATCACCTCAATATACGTAAGCCAATAGCTTACCACCAATTCTTGCATCCTTTGCATCATAGTGATGCATAACTCCAGAGTTTGTTGTTAGAATCAGTAATCCGAAGTCTTGAGCAGGTAGGTATCTTGTTTCCCACAACTCGTATTCTTGTCTTCGGACACTGTGTCGTGGCTTTACTGTACCACAACGGTTGATTGCGCCTCTAAGTTCAACTGTAAATGAGCCTCCTCGGCCATCTTCAGTCTTCTCGATATTTCCTACATAGCCTGACTTTTGCATAATTTCTAGAACATTTCCAAGTAACTTGGAAGCTGGGGTGAGTTCGACATCGAACTTACCTGCTTGTTCAGCATTGTACATCTTAATCAGAGCATCATTTAATGGATCTATTTGCATACTTTTCCCTCCTCAACTCATTTTCTTAAACCCGATTTCTGGGGCTACATCTCTAAAGCACTGGCGGCAAAGACGAAGACCGTGTCTACGAATCATTCCTCTTCGACGTCCACATCTGCGACATCCTACTGTTCGTCCAATTCTTTCACCGTGATCTCTTGCCATCTTTACTCCTCCAAAATTGTGATATTGTAATTCTCTTTGAACCATTCACGAGATTCATCTGCTGTAAGTCTGTGAGTCATAGAGACTTTACTCTTAGCGCGTCGACGACGGCTAACTCTATGACCTGGTCTTTCTAGAACAACTGTAATATCCATACCGTAAATTCCGATATCTGGGTCATACTTCTGTCCTGGGAAATCGGTATAGTCTCTGACACCGAAGGAAAGGTTACCTTCTCTGTCGAAATTCCATGAAGGAATGATGTTTTCTCTGCAAGAAAAAGCATCAGTCAAGAATTGATTGATTTTATCCGATTTACGAATGGTTGCTTTGCATCCAATAGGAGCGCCTAGTCTAACCTTCAAGTCACGGTTTTGAATCTTACCAACTGTTCTTTGAGGCTTGACACCAGTAACCATTTGTAGAACGCTTTCAGCGTTAACTAATCTGTCTCCACCTTCACCGACACCGATGTTGATACAGACCTTGGTGATTCTTGGCATCATCATAGGATTTGCTGACTCACTCATTCAACCACCTCAGTAGAAGGTAGTTTCTGGTCGCCAACTGCGAATACATTGGATACAACTGTGCCAAACTCGCCGAATTGTACTTCATTAGGCATGCTTGAACGCTTGACGATGTATTCCTTAACATCTGCAAACTCACCAACGTGAGCTCCACCTGTCAAGTAACATCGTGTTCCTTCAGCGAATCTAATATGTTCCTTTACTTCCTGAGAAGGAAGGGAAATTACAAGAGAGTCTCCGGTATTGTATTCAGTAGCATCATCGACCAACATGTTTCTTCCATCGTGAAGATTTAGTTGTGTCTTTCCGCCTTTGATTGTTGTTTTACCGTTGATACGGCAAACTTTGGTCTCAGCCTCTTTCTTAGAGATCGGACGGTATCGTAGTCTTCCTTTTCTATCAAGGATACAACGGTAATGGTCCTCTCCTAGAGTAAGGACATCCATGAAACCGACACCACGACGAACATCTTTGCAGACTCTACCGTCTATGGATGCTAGGTTGTTGTGAAGGATGTGTCTGACTTCTCTTGTTGAGTGTGCATATCCCAAAATGTCTCTAATTACGACATTGATTGGCATACACAATTCCAAAGCATGAGCTCCAGGTGCTGCACGTGTAACCCAAATAGAGGTCTTACGTGGAAGTGGCCAACTTCTTGGCATTGCCAAGCGCTTCAAGTGATTACTGCTACCCATTATTTTCAACTCCTGTTTCCGGTTAATTGTTGAATTCTCAACTTATCGGTTTCGTCAATCTTGACTACTACGACATTCGAGGCATGTACCGGTACTGCCTCTTCCTTGTTGTCCGATTTGCTGGCTTTAGCGCCTTCAATGAACAATCGACCCTTGTTTGAATCGACTCTTAATACTGAACCTGATAGTGGTTCTGCATTACGCTTACCACCATGTCTCTTTCCTCCGTTAGATAAATCTCCACGGATTACTCTAACTGTGTCTCCAACACGTACAGTGACACTTCGGACACCATCAAAACGTGAATCTGGCTTGTCTAGTTGAAGACGAGCTGATAGTCTCTTACGCTTTTCATGCATTGGTGCATTAAAATGCGCTTTTCTTTGCTTTCCTGGTTTCATACTCTTTACCATTTAATCACCTCATACAATCTGCTTTGCATTTGCTGCAATACGTGGCCAGCGTTCTGCTGCTTCACGGGAAACTGGTCCTTTGATATCAGAACCTTGGACATCTCCTTTTTCATTGGTGATGACACAAGCATTATCTTCAAACTGAACCCATGTTCCATCGACTCTTCTAAAAGGTCTCTTTTGACGAATAATTACAGCGTTAAACATCTGTCTTCGTGTTTCTGGAGTTCCTTTCTTGACTGAAACTTTAGCGACATCTCCGACACCGCCTGCTGGGTATCTCCTCATAGTTCCACCTAGTTTTAGGATGTTTAGAACTTGAACGATCTTAGCACCGGTATTATCGGCAACTGTCAGACGTGCCGATGTTGGCAATCCTCTGGTTTGTCTACCTGCAAGTCCTCTCATCAAGCTTCACCCCCAGTAACTTCGACAACACAGAACGAAACTGTCTTTGACAAAGGTCTGCATTCCATGACTTTCACCGAATCTCCAATCTCTACATTTCCAATGCAGTTTGGAAGATGAGCAGAAAGTACTCCGGTTCGCTTCTCAAAACGTTCGTACTTTTGCATATATCTTACATTGTGTCTCTCAATGGTGATTGTCTTTTGCATTCCTAAACTGGAAACCGTTCCTTCAAGAACTTGTCCTCTCAGACGAAGTCTTCCGTAAAACGGGCAATTCTCATCTCCATCCCACTCTCCAGCAGGGGGTTTTACATCTATTCCAATGTCTCGCATAAGTATCAGGCCATCCTATATTTTCTGTGGGTTCGGTTTTCTGGACGTTGTCCCACTAACGCCCCATCAATGACGATATTACTATCGTCAATAGTGAATTTGATACTAGCCTTTCCAAGTACTATTTCCTGTCCATTTTCAGACATTTTAATTGTATTCTTGGTTTCGTCAATGACTAATCCTTGACGGCCTACTAGTGTGTTATCTGCTGAAGAAATAACGTTCAAGTTACCTCCAAGCCAATTTGAATTGTATATGTTCATATCATCGCACCTCCACATTAAATCCATTGTTTTTCAAAACACCAGCGGCTTTTTTCTTGTGATCTCCTTGTAATTCGATTGTTCGTCCTTTTACTGTTCCGCCGGCTGCACATTTGTTTTTCAGTAGTTTTGCTAATTGATTGATATCTATTGCTGAGTCCTCGATTCCTTCTACTTTAGTAACTATTTTTCCGTATCTTCTTCTGTCTGTTGAAAGTATTGCGCATTGTTGTTCTTTTGCTATTTCTTGACATATGCAAAGTTCATCTGGTAAACCACAAACATTGCAAATTCCGCTCATAATAACTCTTCTCCTTAGATTCAGTTTTCTCTCATGTGCGTTTTAAGACGTGCAATACTTCTTCTTGTTGCCTTGTAAGCACCAATACTTGAGGGAGTACCACCAAGTGCTTTTTCGGCTCTTAGTTGAAGTAATTCTTCTTGCAATTCTAAAAGTCTCGATTCACGAGCATCCTTGCTCATTGAAGCGATATCTCTGTTTGAAACATAGCTCATTCGCTCGCCTCCTCAACAACATCCACAACTGTAGTTTCTTGTTCTGAACGGATTCTGAGTTCTTCTTCAGAGAAAATACTGATTTCGTGAGGTAGTTTGATTCCCTTACGCATAATTTGTACAGTGACACCGATTGTTCCCAATTTCTTGATAGCAACTGCGTATCCCTTGTCCATGAATTGAAGCGCTGTTTCACCACAGTACTTAACGTGACCAAGAATGAACTTTTGAGTTCTGTTTCTTGAACCTGTCAGCTTTCCGGCTACAGTTACAATAACTCCTCTAGCACCAGATTCCATTACGTTTACTGCAGCACTGGCTCCAGCTCTTCTGTAATACCATCCTCTTTCTAGTGCAGATGCGATCTTATTTGCCATTACTTGAGCATTCAATGTTGGGTCAGCCTTAGGTTCAAGGTCTTCAAAACCAACAACAGATAGCCCAGGATTGTGAAGTTCGAATTCTTCTTCAAGTCTCTTTTGTAGTTCGTTGATAATCTTACCTTTACGTCCAATAACTCTACCAGGTCTCTCTGCTAGAATCTTTACACTGGTACCGCTAGGGGTACGCTTGATAGTCAATCCACCGAAACCTGAACCCTTGGTGTTTTGCATCAAGAACTCCTTTACTAATTGGCGTTCGACATTTCTGTCTACAATTGTTCTAAGTATACTTCTTTTTCCACTCATGATAATCACCTCAGAATTCGTCCTCCAACTCGTCATCAACTGTGTTGAAATCTTCTAGGAATATTTCAAGATTAACTTGATAGTGATTAGAAGGTGTTGCACGTCCTCGAGCACGAGGAATCCAACCCTTTCTGATCTGTCCACGATGTGCAGCCATGTGAGTAATTTCCATTTCCTCAGCATCAATGTCTTCGTACTGATGACGAGCATTGTCCATTGCACTTTCGATTAACTTGATAATTTCTCTAGAGGCTTTAACTGGATATCTACCAGGTCCAACTCCACCTTTTCGGTGACCAACCATAGAAGGTCCAGAACGCTTTCTCTTCTTGTTTCCACTACCTAGACGGAATGGAACTGCAGGAGCTTTTCTTCTAATATCTGCACGGTCTGAATCTATCTTCAAAACTTCATTAAGATATGACACTGCTTTACCAGCAGTCATATTCTTTACAGTTCTGCAGATTTCAAAGCAGTGCTTGACGTGCATATCGACATTAACTGCACGAGCAGTTGCAATACGGCTTCCTTGCAATAATTGCGTGAAACCTTTTTGAGGTAATTGACGGCGTTTTGTTCGTCTATCCATTTGACTTTGTTTTACCATATTATTCACCTCACTTCAATGCTACGTGCTTAGAGGAACGGGTTGCTCCAACACCAGGTCCGCTGTGTGCAACAGTACGACGAGTTATAGCAAACTCACCGAGGTAGTGCCCAATCATCTCTGGCTTAATATCAATCTCAACGAAATTCTGTCCGTTGTAGATAGCGATTCTCTTTCCGACAAATTCAGGAAGAATTGGCATGTCTCTTCTGTGAGTACGTACTGTTCTGCTTGAATTTCTGCGCATTCTTTCTAGGAAATGTTCATTCTCTAGCGAAAGTCCACGACCGATACTTCTTCTTGCTCTTGAAGGTAATAGTTCAATCACAGATTGACCATCGGTTTCTTCAGAAGGCCATAGGTCCATTCCTGATAATTCATCCATAGTATAACCACGGTATGTGAATTCTTTCTTTACACGGCCGGTAGTGGTTGAAAGACGCTTACGTGCCTTTCTTCTACTTGCTTTAGGGGTCATAAACGACTTCTTTTTCTTTCTTGCCATACATAATCACCTCAAATCTTCTTTCCGCGACCTCGTCCGGTTCGCCTTGGAGCGATAATTCCAACCTTAGCACCTGGTGGAGTACCACGTGCTACAGAGTTAGGACCGTGAACAGCTTGGTGATTTCCACCACCGTGTGGGTGGTCTACAGGGTTCATTGCTACACCACTTACGTGAGGATACAATTTACCTCTTGCCTTAGCCTTGTAATATGCTGCACCAGCAGTTCTTAGAGGCATCTCATCACGACCATGACCAGCAAGAACGCCGATTGTTGCACGGCAATTGATAGATAATTCCTTTAGAGAACCTGATGGCATTCTAATTCTGACTTTATCTCCAATTCTTGCCTCTACATGGCATGAATTTCCAGCAGATCTAGCGACTTTACCGCCGTCTCCAGGACGTAATTCAAGATTGTTAATTGCTGTACCTTCAGGAATATTACCAATTGCTGTAATATTACCAGGCCTTAGAGACACATTGTCTCCTATAGCAACTTTAGTTCCAATCGATATTCCCTCAGTTGCAACAACCAAGGTGGAATCTCCATCAGGAAGATCAATCTTTGCTAGTGGAGCAGAATGGACAGGGCTATGAATCAAATCTGAAACTTCACCTACTATTCCATTTGCCTTAGGCATTCTGTTCGCCCCTGGGAATCTATGGCTCGCAACACGATATCGTGGTGACGAACCTTTTCTCTGTGCACGTATTCTCTTACCCATGATATCACCTCAGAATGCTCCTAGGCGCATTGCTGCGTCTTCTGCATCGTATCCTTCTGCAAGCTTAACAGATGCATGCTTGCCGTGTTTTGTGTTACGAACATTGACTTTCGCAACTTCAACTTCGAAAATTGTCTTAATTGCTTCAGCAATTTGTTGCTTAGAAGCACTTCTTCTTACTATGAACTCTAGTCTCTGCTCAGATGAACGAGCATCCATTGATTTCTCAGTAAGCCATGGTTGGATTATTATATCGTATGCATTCATGATATCACCTCAGTTAAGTGCCTCCACAGCAGATTTAGTAAATACTGTTAGACGACCTATATCGCCACCAGGCGCTAAGTCTTCAGCATTCAGATCTTTTGCTGCAACTACATCGACACCAGGAAGGTTACGTGCAGCCTTTGCTAAGCCAGATTTATTCTTTACAACCAAAAGAATAGATTTAGGAGTTTTGTGAACTCTTCCTCTCATGGTTGCTTTACCGGCACGAATGTTTCTACCATCACGAGCTCTTTGTAGGTCATCGCCCAATCCAAGTTCGTTGAATATTGCGACAACTTTACGAGTTGCAGAGCCATGGTTGAAGGTTTCTATATCGAATTCTTCGGATTTACCATCTCTAACTTCTACGTAATTACCTAGAATGATTGGTAGGGATGAAATCTCTTCAGAGAATCTGTGACCTCTTGTACTGACTGTTTCTAAATTAGTAGTAGCAGTAAGGGCTGAATCTCTTGCAAGTCTTCTCTCTTTCGAGTTTAACTTTCTTGCCCAAATTTTCTCAACCTTTGGTCCATGTGCTCTACGACCACCTAGAGTGTGAGGGTTTTGAGCCGCTCTGCTCTGACCAGTTCTTCTCATAATTCTGGAAACACCACGACCCTTGCCCCACCATTCAACAGAATGCTTCATACCAGACATTGGCTTTCTCTTACCAACGTGTCTGCGTGAACCATATGCTTGTCTTCGGTTAGCACGGCTGGATGCGACTGCCAACTTGATTAGGTCTTCTCTAAGTGAACTATTGAATGATTCAGGAAGTGTCATCTTAGAACCATCTTCGACAGAAACATCGAATGTTTCTTGAAGTCTTCCAGCGTCTAATTCATCAGCGCTAATACTGTTAGTGATATCTTTTACAGAAACTTTCATCTTCATGCCCCCTGCTTGGATGCTGTACTAACATATGTGATTTCGTACTCATGGAGTGTCTTATCACTGCCTCTTGTAGCATCACGGAATCTAATCAAACGCTTTGCTGGACCAGGAACACTGCCTTTCACAAGTATGTAATCTGAATTGACTTCACCATAGTGAAGGAATCCGCCTGCTGGAGTAATTGCATGGTCTTCTGGAGACGCAATTCTCAAAACACGCTTGTTGTACTCAGTTCTTTGGTGATATCCAGTTTGACCACCTTGTCTGATAGTCTTACGTACATATCCTGTTCCGAAGTCACCCATGTTACCGTGTTGACGACGCTTCTTTGAGTTCTTGTGAGATTGAAGTTTTCCACCGAATCTGCGTATTACACCTTGCCATCCATAACCCTTGGTTACTGCAACAATATCTGTTAGTCCACCTTCATCGAAAGTATCTGCGAAAGAGTATTCTTCGCCAAGTTTCTCTTTAGCAAAGGTGAGTTGATCAATAATTGAACCTCCATCGAGACCCATTTCCATAACATCAGGAACCTTTGTTGGTATACCTGAAACTGTTCCTGGCTGAGTAGCGACAATTAGTCTAACTTCGCATAGGTCTGCTGATTCTAAATTTGCAAAATGCTTCTCTGCATCGTGCTCCTTTCTCTCCGGCAATCTCTTGAATAGTTCACTGAAAGCTTCAACGATTTGTTTTGCGTCAGCCCAAGCCTCTCCAATAGCTTGCTTTCCATAAGGAGTCATTTGGTATCCTCTGACACCAAGTATTCTCATCTTAGGGCACTCAACTACTGTTACTGGGACTCTAACTTCTTGTCCAGCAGATGGGCTTCTCGGGTTCAAATCACGAGATAGAATGTGAGTCATGCCTGCTTTCCAGCCTGCAAAACCTTGTACTCTAACTTCGCTCGCATCGGTTGTTGGCCACGATTTAACGTGTCCGAATGGTCGGCTAGCACGCTTACGCGGACTAAACGCCATCGATCCTCTTCTTGGGTGACTTCTCTTTGCCATGTTGGATTCCTCCTGTATTTATACAACGAATTGGCCCCACCGTTGGGGGCGTACGAGGGCTGTCAGGATGAGAGAAGCCGTGACACTGCGCCACATTCCGGTGAACCCGGAATGAGACTATTGGGGTCCTCGGGGGATGGCCCTGTATGTCTGGCTACTCACCTTTGAGCATCCATCCGACTTACCTCCCGTATATGAGTGGTTCGGTTGTCATTGGAATCGAGTGACGCGGTTTAACTTGAATAATTGTGCTCTATCTCATATCCTTTTCGCCAGGATTGTGGTGGAAGAAATTAATCACCATCCTTTTGAACCCTCGTCTAAAACGGTATGATATGGCAACCATTATTCATCCATTCTTGAATGATGGTGTTGAAGCAAGAGCATATCAAATCCGTTCACTGAGAAGTGCATTAACGTCATCCAGCCTAATGGTAATGCCTACTGGATTTGGTAAAACTGCGGTTGAATGGATGATTATGGCAGAATATCTTAGCTTTGGAAATGGTAAAATCCTTCTAATTGCACCCACTACAGGTCTAGTCGAGCAACAACAACGTATGGCTAGAGAGATGATCAATCTCGGAGATGAAAATATCTCAAGGTATACTGGAGAAACTGCACCGGCTAAACGGCCAGAGATATGGAATAAGTCCAGAATAATCATGGCAACTTCGCAAGTGATTCGTAATGATGCTCAAAGTGGTGCTATCGATCTAAGTGAGGTTTCTTTGCTAGTTGTAGACGAAGCACATCACGCCACAGGCAATCATGCATATGCACAGGTCGGAGATCTATATCTAGAATCTAAACCTGATGCGATGGTCCTAGCAGCAACGGCGAGCCCTGGCTCAAATGAGAAGAATATACTCGAAGTCGCTCAAAGACTGGGAATTGAAAGACTTGATGTTTCAAGACGCGAAGAACCCCTTTTGGAGCCGTACTCAGTAGATTTAGAGAATATACCGATTCGTGTAGACTTACCTGATGAACTGATAACATTGATTCATCCTCTGCAGGCACACCAAAATGATGAAGTTAAGCGATTACAAAGATTAGGTTTTCTCGCACCTACACAACATTTGACTTCCAAAATAATTGATGCTGCACAAAAAAATGCAAGTATAGCAATACAACGAAGAGATGCAAGAGGCTATGATGCTGCAAGGCGTATTTCGGATTTGCGAAGAATGCACTTGCTAATCGATTTACTAAAGACCCAAGGTATGAAATCTGCTAGTTCATATCTTCAACGTGCGGAAGAAGATGGACGTAGTGGTGACAGAGGAACAAATCGATTCGTTTCCCTTGGCCCTGTTCATAATTTTAGAATTGCTGCCAACGACTTACCGGAATTACATCCTAAGACTGAGAAGGTACATTCACTCGTAATTCAACAGTTAGAGCAGAAACCGAAAAGTAAGATTTTGATTTTCACTGAGTTTAGAGATACTGTTGAAAACTTAGTCGAATACCTCGGTTCTATAGAAAATGCAAGCGTCGATAGATTCATCGGTCAATCGTCAAGGGGTAAGAAAAAAGGAATGAATCAAAAGCAACAATTAGAACAATTAAGGAGATTTCGTTCTGGTGAAATTAACGTACTTGTAGCAACCTCTGTTGGAGAGGAAGGTCTTGATGTACCTTCAGCCGACCTTGTATTATTATACGAACCAGTGCCAAGTGCAATCAGAGCGATTCAACGTAGAGGGCGTACTGCGAGACAGTCTGATGGAACTGTTAAAACCCTAATTACTAGAAATACCAGAGATGAATTTGTGCATTCTGCTGCTAAAATTCGTGAAGAAAGAATGTATGTATTACTCGATAGAATTCAGAAACGGGGTCGATTGCCAAGAAGACCGCCCGCAACTAATGATGTATTGAAGAACTTTAGCGTACAGTACTCTGAAGAGGAAATAATAGATGCTGGTGAGTTTTTACAATTAGAGATTGACAGGCTAGTTACTGAACTCCCATTTAAGCCAATGAAGGAAATATCTGTAAAAGAAACTACTAAGCAAGTATCTATTGACTCTCAAGTTTCACTCAACCCAAGTGATAGAAGACCAAGAAACCAAACTGGATTAGATAGTTTTTATAAAAAATCTGAAGATGAAATTAGTGCAGTTGAGCAACGTAAAAAGGAGGCATCAACTATTTCTGCTGCTCAAAAAGAAATTGAAAGTATGATTCCCGCTACGGGTCAAAGAATTATTCTAGACCATCGAGAATCTTCCTCGACATTAGCAGCCTATCTACGAAGTATGGGCTTTCAGGTTGAATTTCAACATCTAGATTGTGGCGATATTAAAATCACTGAAGAAGTTCTAGTTGAAAGAAAAACATCCAGAGATTTACTGAATTCGATAACTGATGGAAGACTGTTGAAGCAATGTCATAAATTGATTAAAAACTGTAAATATCCATTACTGTTAATTGAATTGGGCGAAGTAGGTTCCGCTGTTCATCCAAATGCTGTGTTGGGTGCAATGGCTCACATAACCTTAGATATTGGAATACCTGTGATGATGACAAAGAATACTTTGGAGTCTGCTCACTTTCTTTCAATTGCGGCTAAGAGAAAGTATGATGTATTCGAAAGCCTGAAAAAATCTCTAAAAGAAACGACAGATGAAGATGTGATTAATTCAAAAATCGAAAGTGCAAAGAAAGAAATTGAGATTTTGATAAATGATAATTCATATCAATCTCCATTGCTAGAAAGGTGGAAATTAGAAGCTCAAGAAAGCAAAGTGGAACTTATCTGTGAAATTACTGGAATGGACAAAGATACTTCTCGGATACTATTACGACACTTTGGTTCAATAGCCGCTTTTTTGAGTTCCACCGAAAAACAATTAATGAAAATTAAAGACCTAAGTAATGAACAACGTAAAGCAATTTTTGAATCTATATCTATTCAATAATTTGAACTATTGTTCGCCCATCAAGTTTAATCGGATACTTGAATGTCAGACCTTTTTCGCCACTTTCTATAGATGCACAATCATATCCCGATTCTCTAAATGCTCTATTCAATTCCCGTAAAAATTTGAATCTAGCACTAGAAGCGACATTAATTCCATGTTCTAAATTGAACATATCAATTAGTTCATGTATTGTTTTCCCATTCAAACAATTTTCGTATTGATTATAAAAATCAGAAAGATACCACTGCTTATCAACTCTAACCATGAAAGAATTTAATCTCAACGATATATAAAGTTCAGCCGCTAATGACCTTAGCACGAGTCCTAAGTTGTGCAAAATAACTGAATGGACAAAGATAATTCTCGGTTTCTATTACAAAACTTTGGCTCAATAGCTGCCTCACTAACTGCAAGTGAAAAAGAGTTAATGGAAACTGAATATCTAACAAATGATGATTGTAGAAAAATTATCGAAGCAATTAATCTTCAATAATTTGGACAATGCATTGCCCTTCAAGTTTGATGCGATGTGAACGATCCAAACGTTTTTCGGGACCTTCGACCGCAGTACAATCAAATCCTGAACTCATAATTGCTCTATCTATCTCTCTTAGATATCCCCATCTATTATTGGAAGGGACCCTGATTCCTCTTTGATGATTGAATTCATCAATTAATTCATGTATTGTATCTCCACTAAGGGTATGTTCATATTTTTTTTCGTACATCGTCAGTTCCCTCGGCTTGTAGTGTGGGTGGTCAGTTGGCAAATAAGGTCTTTTTTTATCCACCTCTTCCTTGAGAGTCCTCAGAACTCTTTGTAAAGTGTCCATCTCCTGAGTCGACGCAGAGGTCTCTTTAATTGAAAGGTCGGCGGTGTCAAGGAGCGACTGTAGTATTTCATACTCGGCTTGTTCGTCAGTTGGCAAATAAGGTCTTTTTTTATCCACCTCTTCCTTGAGAGTCCTCAGAACTCTTTGTAAAGTGTCCATCTCCTGAGTCGACGCAGAGGTCTCTTTAATTGAAAGGTCGGCGGTGTCAAGGAGCGACTGTAGTATTTCATACTCGGCTTGTTCGATTGATACTTCTTTTGTTTCGCTCATGTTCAGTCCTCCCCATTCATCAAAATAAACACTATCAACAGTATATAGTATTTCAGCCGCCAATGACCTTAGCACGTGTTCTGAGTTGTGCGAAACGGTCAGGGAAGTGCCCAAAAGCAAAAGCAACTAATTCAGCAAGATGCATTATTGGCATACTGGTATCCTTATTTGTCTTCCTTCCGGCTTTTGTTTGATATGAATCAAGATTCGCATGAGAAACTGTACAAGCACTTACCATAACTTCAGCACCACTAGTTTTAGCATCTGAAATTACCGAAGCAATCAGTGACATTACTGGCTTTCCAAGTGTAAGCAATGAAGGAGCACCAACACTTTGACACTTCAAATCATATTCTATTGGAGTGCCGCCTAATGCCGTGATTAATTGTTCCATGTAAGTTGGCATGAAAGGGTCATCACCAGAGCAAGAACCTTCTTTTTGCATATATGGTCCATAATATGCTCCAATATTCAAGTTGATTGGGTTGACTACGGCATCATTGATTTTCTCAAGACCAATTTCCTCTACTAAATAATGTAAAAGGTGCCACGAATTTGCTTCGCCTGAGTATTCAACTCCAGTCGAACGGGCTATGAGGTTGTTCAATTGTGCAGTATAGATGGGATCGGCTTTCAAGTCCTCTATTGTATCACACATGATTCCATGACTTGTTGCGCATGTTGTCATGACATCAACACCTTTCTCTTCTGCTAATGCTAAGTTACGAGCAACTAGAGCATGTTGTAGTTTTGGGGATGCTTGACGAATTATATTACCACCATCACTGCTTGCCTTTGGAAGTTCAATAAGTTGAATACCCAATGACTTGCAAAGTGGTTGAATACAATCTTCAACTTCCATAGATGCTGCTCTTGCGACGTTTCCGGGGTAATAAGCAATCTTAGCCATAACTGTTCACCTCAGAACCTCTGGTCTATTTCATTAAATAAACCTACAACTTGATGATGGTCTTTGACTTTCCTGTTGAACATATTTGGAATTTTACCAATTCCTGCTGGAGGTAAAATCAATGCTTGAAGACTTCTGAAAGGTGGTGTACCATTTCTTGTAAAACCTAGAACCATTCTTGCCGAAACGCCATCAAAAACGTTACTTATCAGACCAATTGGACCCAAGACTTGTCGGTAAAGTGTTGTTTCATTCAAGTTACCAGTCCCCTTTACGCTACGCCCATACGATTTGACAAGACGCCCATGAGCTCCTCGGTAATTAGTTTGGTTTAGAATATATGAACGTACACTGTTCAAGCCTTTCGCTGCAGTTTTTCCTTCAATTCCATATCTAGAGATCGATGCCAAATCTGCTTCAGCCCAAACACCTGTAGCGTTGTTTAGTGTTGAAATTAATGATTGCTTGTATTTTTCACCTGAACGTGGGTCAATAACACGATTCCACCTTTGCAAGTGAACTCCTGGGCCTTCATATTCTGAGTCATAAGACACTGTATCTGACATTGAGTGAAGAAGGTAGTGAGAGCCAACATCACTCATTGCGTGAAGGGTCATAGCCTCTTCAGAAGTCATTGTTCCAATCGCTGAACCGTTGAGCAAGTATTCACCTTCTCTCGGCTCGGAAACCATCCATGGTTTTGCCTTAGAACGATTTTCTTCAAATTTGGAATAATCAACGACTAAGTCCCTTATGACTGGATAACCAGATAGCGGTTCTATCTTCAAGACGCCAGTGCTACTCACAAGTTGAGAGATGCAAGCCAAATCAGCTAGAACTAGACGATTATTTACTCGCAAACCAGCAGTTGCAGTACCTGATCCATTTCCTGCTCTGAATGAAAGACTCCCATCGATATCGTTCTTAACAGCGTATAGTAAGTCTTGAACGGTTGCATTTGCAGGAATTGAACATTCAATTGTATCCCATCCTGATTGAGAAACAGCTGGACAGTATCGGAATAATTCAACTGTCACGGATAATTCTGATTCATCTATCAAACCTGGTGCAAAGTCTCCGGAGACAACTTCTTCTCCAGTTCCTGAACCCATAGCCATGACTTCTTCCAGAAGTTCGATTTGAAGAGTACCAGAAGAATCAACACACGCAATTCTTGAAAGTGCTTCAGAAACCCATTCGCCCCAAGGTATGTCAAAATCTACATCGCATAATTTGATATCTTGAACTCTATTTGCACCTAGTGATTCATACTTTGAATCCCAATCTAGGCCAGCCTTACAGAATTCATCGTAAGAGGTATCCCCAATTGCACATACACTGAAACTTACTCCTGAAAGAGATGGTGATTGAGAACTTACTGTTTGCCAAAGAGTTTCAGCATTATCCGGCATTTCTCCTTCGCCCCAAGTGGAGGTAATGATTAGTGTTCTCTTGTGGTTACCAAGATTTCCAGCATCAAACCCATCCATATCATAGATAGTAGGAACTAAACCGTAGTTTTTAGCAAGCTTAGCAGTTTTTTCTGCTAATCCTGCTGAATTTCCGGTTTGAGAACCGAATAGGATTGCTAGAGAACGGTCTCCGTCCATCAAGGCATTCAGAGCCTCACTACCGGCGGCTGGTGCAGCAGCCTGTTGCGCGGCAACGGCAACTTCAGCAACTACTTCAGTGACTTCAGCCACTTCTTCAGCAGCACCATCTGAAACCATTTCAAATTTGATAATCTCAACTGGACAGGCATCTGCAGCTTCCATAATTATGTCAGCATAGTCAGTACCAAAACTACCAGACAAAGGAGATTTACCCAGATTTCTATCTAATGTCCCATCAGTCCTTACTGCTGCAAGGATTTGAGAAGACTCATCTGTTACAATAAATACTTCAGGGGCAACATCTTGACATGCATCACAAGTGATACAATCATCTTCAATCCAAACTTTCGCTACAACGGTCATGGTTCCAACCCAGCACTAAGCACTGACATACCCTATCGGCCGTAGTCTTTGAAGGTTGCTTGTTCTCCCTAAATATCAGGGCTCTGAATTAGTTGATTTCAGGTTGCCGAAATCACATATTGAAGTCGCCCATTCCACCCATATCGTCTCCTAATGAAACGCCCTTGGATGAAATGACATCGTCAATTCTCAAAATCATAACTGCTGTCTCTGTAGCCGATTGAATCGCTTGCTCAACAACACGCATAGGCTCGAGGACATTTGCTTCTTTCATGTCTACAACTCCGCCTTCGTAAACGTTGATACCTGCATGCGTTTGACCATCAGCGTGTGCCTTACGCAATTCAATTAGAGTAGTTACTGGATCTAATCCAGCATTCTCTGCAAGCGTCCTAGGAACAATTTCAAGCGCTGAAGCAAATGCCTCAATTGCCATTTGTTCTCTTCCACCGACAGTTTCAGCATAAGTTCTCAAATCTCTAGAGAGTGCTGCAAGTACACTTCCGCCTCCAGTCAATACTGCTCCATCTTCCCATGCAACTGAAACAACACCAACGGCGTCGTCAAATGCTCTACGAATCTCATCAACAACGTGCTCTGTTCCACCTCTAAGTAATACAGAGACTGATTTTGCTTCAGGGCAGCCTGTAATAAAAGTCATTTCAGATTCTCCAATCTTCTTTTCCTCTACGATTTCAGCATGGCCTAAATCATCCTCGGAAAGGTCATCTAGATTGGTAACAATATTTCCGCTAGTAGCCTTTGACAATGCCTCCATATCCGATTTCTTTGCCCTTCTTATAGCAAAAATACCAGCCTTCGACATGTAATGTTGGGCAAGTTCATCTATTCCTTTTTGACAAATCAATACATTGGCACCAGAATTCTGAATTTTCTCAACTAATCCACGAATATAATTTTCCTCTTCTTCAAGGAACATCGAAAGTTGATTTGGGTTAGTAATCTGAATCTTAGCATCAACTTCGGTCTTCTTGACTTCAATTGCCGAGTTAACTAAAGCAATTCTAGCATCTTTGATAGAGCGTGGCATACCTGCATGGACTCTTTCTTTATCTAGAATAATACCATCTATCAAAGAAGAGTCTTTGATTGAGCCGCCTTGTCTTTTTTCTACTTTTATATCAGCCAAATCGACAAATCGGTCTTCGTTCTCGATTACTCCGACAGCGTTGACTGAACGGACACAAATATCTGCCATGAAAGTCTTGACTGCACCAGCAGATTTCCCAGTCAGTGCTGTTTTAGCGACTTCCATTAGAACATCATCATCATTCATGGTCTCAATTCCATGGCTTTCTAGTAATCCAACTGCTTTTTCAGCAGCTAGTCTAAATCCTTCACAAATCACAGTTGGGTGAACATTCTGTTCAATTAAATCCTCACTTCTCTTCAATAATTCACCTGATAATACAACTGCAGTGGTAGTTCCATCGAAGCAGTGTTGCTCTTGAGTTTTTGCAACTTCAATAATCATCTTGGCTGCTGGATGCTCAATATCCATTTCCTTCAGAATTGTTGCGCCATCATTTGTGATGACTACATCGCCCATCGAATCAACTAGCATCTTATCCATGCCTTTTGGACCCAAAGTTGAGCGAACTGCGTCGGCAACTGCTTTGGCTGCTGCAATGTTATTTGATTGGGCTGTTCTACCTCGGGTTCTTTGTGTTCCATCTTTCAAAATAAATATCGGTGCTTGTCCATTACCATACATAATCAACTCCTCCTATACATTGCGAGGAATAGGTAGTCTTGAACCCTACGCTTGGAAAACAAATACATTTTTTCCAAATTTCACTGATTACCTTGCTGCTCTAGCCACTGGTGACCATATGCATTCCATTGGTCCATAGACCAGCCTTGAGGGAGACCTGATGCTGGAACCGGAGGTCCTGCTGAAGCCTGTGGTTGAACTGGAGCGGGCGCAGGTGCAGGTGCAGCCGGAGGTGGAGCCGCTGCAGGAATTGAAGCCGTTGGAGGCCCCATTGAAGGTATAATCGGAGCTGATTTAACAGCACCATAAGTTGCTGAAATACTGTCTTGATAACCATCGTCTCCCCATCCAGCATAATCATCTTCCTCCTCACCTGTATTCTTCAATATTCGAACTAGGATGACAATTCCGACAATCATTACCGCGATGAATCCAACCCAAGTCATTGCCCCTGTAATGTCAAAAGATGATTCTGCGGAGTCATCGCTTTCAACACTAGCCTTTCTCAACTGAATTTGAATTGTAGACTGGGCAGCATCACTTACAGTTTCTGAACGTGCCCAAAGGGTAATTTCCGTCATGAAAGTTTCATTTTGTAGATTCATCAGTGTTGTTTCTGTCACTTCAAAGGTAATCACTACCTCTCGAACTTCTTCGACGCCTAATACGAATTGCAAATCACTACTAGAGATTCTAGACTTCAACCAATTCTTAGAGTCACCTTCGGTAATATCCATGACGATTGACTGAGCGGTAGAATATTGATTTCTAACCTCGACTACCAGTTCTACTTTATCTTCCCAAGTATCGATAGTAACTTGCGTAGAAGGAAGTATTTTAACCCATTCATTTTGACTACCAACCAGATATGTAGAACCTCCCGATGATATCACAGTAGGGTCGAATTGACTTGTTGCTGTAAGTTCTAAATCGCGAGGTCCACTAGTTCCGATGATAAAAGAAAACTCGACTGAAACATTGTAACTTGCCCCACTAGGTATTACCGGAGTCTTATCTTGTTCGACAAGATTAGTAAATGTAGCAATCATACCATCAGGAACATCCATGGACATAGCAAAAGTATCGTCTAGATTTCCATCATTTCTTACTTCAAAGGTCATTGTTCTAGCAAGATCACCTGGAATGTACGATTCTTCTGATTCTCTTGTTTCTACAAATACAGATGCTGTATCCAGAATATCAACTTCTATTGTGTATGTAATTTGAACTGAAGGGTCAGCCACATTGGTTGCTATCACTTTCACGTCATAGAATCCCGGCTCAATTCCAACAGTCATAGGTAGGTTGAGGAAGAACCCGTATGATTCACCCCACTCTGCCATCAAAGGAGTTACCTTCTGTGATTCTTCAACATATGCTCCGAGTTTGTAGATCGAATTAATAACGCTAATTTCATATGATTCGGGACTATTACCATCGTTTACCAATGTCATTAGAATCATCTTGGCATTACCGTTCGCTTGTCCTTCTATGAAAGTCCTAGTTCCATCTGTACTAAAAGCATCAAAACTTGGTTCTAGGGAGAAGTCTTTCAAAATTGGAACTTCAATATTTCTCGACATCGTTGTTGTTCCAAGAACTTCACCTGATGTCCTTGTTGCACGAATCAGTGTTGAAACTAATTCTGGAATCGCTTGAGTTGCAGCGGTCACATTGAGGTTGAGCATAATCTGTTCACCTTTAGTCAAATATTTACTATTGACTACCGCTCCTGAATCATCATAGATTATTCCTGTCCAACCATCTGTTGAGAATGTCGAAGTAAGAACGAAAGTTGCATCAAGATTACCAGTGTTTACAAATTTGAAAGGAATTGTACCAGACTCACCTGGGTTAAGAGTCAAGGCATTTAGACTAGTGGTTGAAGTTATAGAAACACTGTATTGGGAGTTAATGGAAAGAGTGGTAGAATTTCTGGTCTTTTCACCACTGTTCTGGCTACTTGCGTCTGTGAACCACAGGTCCCAGCTCTGTTGTTGAACATCTGCACCTGGTGGAATTGACAAGTTAGCCCATACCTCGGTTGTTTCACCAGGACCAACTGGAGGAATGACAACATTGAAGTCATTATCATTCGGATTATCTGTATCGAGTCTCAATTGTGGGTTCATTGGGTCCATCCATGTAGTGTTAGAGACGCTTGTCTCCGCTCTAAATTGAACATTTTTATATCCATTATTGGTCACCATGCAGTGCCAAGAAAGAAGACCACTAGGGTATCCTTCAAATCCAGAAGAAGGCTCATTACATTCCGCTGTCAAGGTATAATCTTCAACCTTTGAAATTCCAAAATGCACAAAATCATCGAAGTGCATACCTTGAGTTGCGCCTGAACTATCGGATTTGAATACTAGGCCAAAAGTCCATGAATTACCACCTAGGAACAAATCCGGATTTGATAATGTTGGGATTTGGGACCATTCAATCTGTGGGTCCCAAGAGAAGTTCTTCCACTGATTTGGCGAAGGACTAGGATTACCATTTGCTAAATCCCAATGTACTGAAGACATCGAGTCTGAAAAGTCTCCATTATTTCTCCAGAATTCCATGTAAGCAGAATCTCCTGCACCCATTGTACCCCATGCTTGAACATGAACTTGGGATGAAACATAATTCGAGGAATAGAATAGAGACCGGCATATCCAGGCCCCATGAGCATTTGTCATACCTGCATCGCTTTGATCTGAACCACAATTTTGTGCATTTGCACCGTTATTATATGACATGACAAGTCTATCAAAGGCACTTGATGGATATGTATTACCTGAAGTTGACATTCTCCAATGAGATGAACCGGCTACGGCGCTAGAAGTATCTTCTGACCATGAACCAACAGCAGTTGCATCCCCTCCACCTACAGGATATCTTGCTGAGCGGAAGGTTGTGGATGATCCTGCTCCAACTCCATCAAAAATATCTTTGTTGATAGCGACAGGGACTACTTTTTCTTTTACATCGTTGTCATTTCTATCATCTTGTGAAAAATTAACTGAGGCACGTAGAATTATTCCCCCTGTCAATTCGTTAGTGGTTGTATTCAATATAGAATGTGCTTCTGTTGCAGACCACTGAATTAATTTGGTATCCTTGGCTTGTCCTGCCATATCGCCAGTTGTCCAATAATATGTATCCATCACAAAACCAATCGGGTGAACTATCTCTAACTTGGCATCTGTTTGCTTCGCAGGCGAAGTTGGTTGACCATCACGGTAAACTTTTATCTCAACTTCAAATTGAGAGCCTTGGAGGACATAATCAACTACTGAACCGTCTGGTTGAACCCAGTTTTCCGGAGATTTAGTTTGGTTACCAACTACTATACTGAAGATACTGAAATCGTCTTTAGAACCTCCTCTCGCCGATGCCGCTTCTACAGGAGGTACGTAAAATGAAGACAATGAACTGAGTAAAAATATAGCAACTAAACTCAAAGATGACAGACGGCGCATGAGCATCAACATCTATGCGAGATGTATTGGACATATGAACTTCATTGATAAATGACCCAATGGAAAAATACTGGAATTACTCAAATTTTCATTCTAGCCCGGTTATCGAAGGCTCATCATATGAGGGTTTTGATTGAATATTGTTCTCATCATCATCAAAAAACATACTCGGATCAAATATACTATTTTCTAGTTTATCTTCTGTACTATCTGTTTCGATAATAGGTTCAAATGACTGGAAATTATCACCAAATAGTGGAGGCTCAATAACAGGTGACTCGGGAATTTCTATTTCCACTGGTGCACTGTGGGGTGCAGTAGTTACTAAACTTGCACCTGCACCGATAACTGCTTGAGCACCAGCCAAAATTAAACTACTAGTTGATTCACTATTTTCAACTGAATCTTCCTTTACTGAACCATCGGCAAGCATCCATTCAGGAGGCTCACCAGAACCAGCCCCCAAAACTGCAAGAGTGGTGAAAGTAGCGAGTGGAATTACTGCAAGTGCTGCAATCAAATCTAAAAAGGAAGTTTCAGGTATCGAGCCGATATCTAGTGTTGTCTCAAAGAATGATTTCTCTAAATCAATATTCAAATCTAAATCAGAACCCAGCCAACCAAGGACGACAACACTTGCAATACGCCCCATTAGCCAGAGTATTAATACAGGTGCAAGCCAAGATATTTTAGTCATTGAAATCAACCATTTACGAGTAAACGAGGCTATTCCAATATACCTCCTAGCAAGAAGAGGATAATATTTCATAACTAACATCAGTATTGCCAAATACAGTATGAGTGCTAACTCAAGTTTACGATTTTCATGCATCAATGAATCAGGAATTAGTAGGACCATAGCCAATGGAACTGTTGCCAGCATAACTTGAAACGGCACGGCGAGAAGGATTAATCCTCCATGTGTAGATATTATTGAGTGACCATCAAGCCATCTGTTGTGGGCTAGAACAGATATTTGACCATGAGGTGACTTGGAATATCTTGCTCTGGAAATTCGTCTTTGTGAGGCACTTCCAGGAGACCGAGAAAATCCAAGATACTTCCTCCAACCTCCCTTTTCAACAACAGATATAGGAGTAAATCCGCCTAGGAACAACGCCAGAAGCAATGCAATCATCCCATAAATTATTGACGCTGTACCAATCCAAGGCATCATTTCTTTGTCAAACGACATTGTCACATTTTCGTCTGAAAAATTGAATTTGAATAAATAAGTCAATGAAAAAGCAACAAGTGGTGTCAAAAATACTTGACAAAGAGCGACCACGGTTAGCCAAATTCTGGCGCTCATCGGTTTCCTACGCGAAAAACGCCCCATAACTAAACGGGTATTTCTTCTATTGACAAAGATTACCCTAATTACAACCTCGAAAAAACGGTTTATTGGACAAATTCAATTATTCCGATTCGCTAAACTGAATATCGAAATCTTTCTTGTCATCAGATATGAAAATGGGATTGCCGTCACTAGCAATTACCCTAAGCGAACCCATGAAAAATCCATCACTTCTTTTACGACCTAAATCAGGTCTTGGCATACTATCAAGTTTCTTGCGACATACGGAACAGAATATACCAGATAGAAGCCATTCTGGCGAACTAGATTCACAACATCGAGAATCCGATTTTCTGCTGTCGGAAACAATTTGTAATCTTTGAGCCATCTCTAGAGTCCATGGCGGACTAGGCCCTCCAATGAATACTTGTAGCCTTGAAATAATGAACCAGCCCGAGGATAACCATAACCCAAATCCAAAAGGAACATTACCCCACTTTACTGATAGAATTCCAAACGTCAATGGAATGATGGATACAAACAAGCCTAGCCAGAAAAACATCCGCATATGGAGGACTCGCTGCGTAAGATGCGGCGATAGTGGTATCGGTTCGGGGTGTGGTGGAAAATTCAGGTTGAATCCTTTACCTCTTGTGACAAGTACTCCAGGCATCCTTGGAAACAGAAATGCCAAAATAAAACCAGATAGAAAATATAGAGATGAGGAAATAATCGTCATAAAATCTCCTCACTTCACATTTAATCTCTTCAGAGTTTCCTCAACCTTGTCCATACCACGTGAGATTTCATCTCTTGAGATTGTGTAAGCAAATCTCAGGTGACCTTCTCCCGAAGGACCAAAAGCAGAACCTGGAGAACATAGAACTCCATCTTTTAGTAATTCTAATGCCAGTTCTTCTGAAGTCATCCCTTCAACTTCGACCTTTGGGAATACATAGATTGCACCCTTAGGCTTATGACATTGAACTCCGGGCATCGAATTCAATCTATCTACAATTAAATCGCACCTTTGTCTAAATTCTTCAGCGACAATATCTGGATAATCACTTGCCTTTTCCATTGCTTCAAGTACTGCATATTGCATTGCTTCATTTGAGCATGCAGTGATGTAATATTGCATTTTGATTATCTGCTTCATCGCTTCTAAATTTGTTGAAATTATATATCCGATTCTCCAACCGGTCATAGCAAATGTCTTTGAAAATGAGTTGACCAATAACACTTTTTCATATCCAGTTCCCATGAAAGATACATGCTTTCCTTCAAACACTATCCGGTCATAAACTTCATCGGTAATAATCCAAAGATCGTGTTTCCTTGCGAATTCTAGCAATGAATCTCTTTGTTCTTGGTTAAGAGTTCCCCCTGTGGGGTTACTTGGGAAATTGTATAATATCGCAACCGTATTTTCGTCCACTAGTTTCTCAAGTTCATCAGTTTGGGGAATGAACTCGTGTTCAAATTTACATGGGTAATACTTTGCCTCTCCACCTGAAATCGAAACATCCGGACCGTATAATGGGAAATATGGTTCGGGGAGTAGTACATTATCTCCAGGGTTAACTAGAGTCAGGAATAAATTTAGTAGAGCATTTGTTCCTGACATGGTAATACATACATTTTCTGCGTTCATACCGGTTTGATATTCATCCCATGATTGAGCGATTTTTTCTCTAAGAACTGGCAAACCAGCAGTAGTGGTATACTTGTTTTTTCCATCTAACATCGCTTGATAAAAAGCTTCAATAGCCACTTTAGGAGGCTGGAAATCTGGCTCACCGAGACCAAAGGAGATTACGTCATCTCCTGCCAAATCGAACATTTTCCGTACACCAGTTGGCTGAATGGCTAACGCTCTGTCACTGAAAGTCCTCATATTGAAACACAACCTACTTGCTTTCATGTTCTAATAATTCAGCATCTACTACAACCGACAAATCATAGTCCTTTTCTAAAGCCTCATCAATTGATTCCTCGGAACTATTGACAAGTAATAACGGAGTTTCAGACCTTGAAATGAAAAACAACATAAGAGCGATAATAATGATTACCGGTCCTACGAATATAATTGAATCAAGGTCAAGCCCTGATGATGAAGAGTCCATCAAACCATTACCTTGAACTGTTAGAGTAATTGGTAGAGACTGCCCTTCATCACTAAGACCTCTAATCTCAATTACTACATCACCTGAAGGTAACTTATCCAAATCCAAACCAATGGTCCACTGGAATCCTTCAAGAGGACCAAGAGTAGTGTCGGTATCTTCAAATGAAGCACTCATCCATTCTCCGCCATCAATTCTGTATTCAACAGAGTTGACTGAACCCATTTGATTCCAAGCAAATCCACTTATTACATACATACTAGAATCCGCTTCAGAGGTATTATTTGTAAGAGTGGGTTGATTTAGATGTACTTGGGTAAAAACATCAATTTGACCATTTAGGTTCTGTTCCTTTAGCAGAATTGCTAACTTAGTAGCCTCATAAGCATCTACTATTCCCCAACCAAAATCTCGATTCCAAAAGGGATCTACTTCTGGTTGAGTCGGTTCGCCTTTTCTTTCAGCGGTGAATTTTATTATTTCTTTCATTTCAGCGGTGGTCAAGTTTTCATTTGCTTCCATCATAAGTGCCAAGATTCCAGAGACTGAGGGGGTAGCATATGAAGTTCCAGAACCCCTACTCGTGTAGGTATTTCCTGAAGCATCTCCACCAACAAAGTTGTTACATGTTCCTGAGGTAACACAGCCCTCTGATTGAATAATATTAGTCCCCGGTGCGGAAATCTCTGGCTTAAGTTCGTTCAATGGATTATTATCTCCGTTATCTCTTCTTGGACCTCTAGATGAATAAGAAGCCACTGTATCATCACTTCTGTCTATGGTATTACCATCATCTGATGCCCCAACAGTGATTGAAAGGTCTGAAGACCCCATTCCAGAAAGGCCATCATTATCCGGCCCATCATTACCTGCTGCAACACTTACTACGATTCCAGCCTGCATTGCTTCATCAAGAATCATACTATGCATGTCAGTTCCGTCAGAACCCCCACCTTCATGGGAAGTTATTCCCCAAGAGAGAGAGATTATATCGATGCCATGAAGACTTTCATCCGCACCAGCCCAAGCCGTATCCTTGTTATCTATAATCCATTGAATTCCGTTCATTGCCGATTCATAGAACTCCTGTTCAAGTACATAATTTTCAAACGGACCTGCTCCAGCATCTGTACCTATTCTTACATCGACCAGAGATGAATCTGGGGCTGAACCGTAAAATTCGCTTTGACTTCCATCTGCTTCTAAACCAGTTGCAGCTGCCATACCCATACACGCAGTCCCATGCTGATTACCGTCATCAGGGTCAAATGTTCCATCAGTTGGTCTAACTCCAAATCCATTAAGAACACAGTTAGGGTCAGATGGGTTATAACAAACAGCATCATAACCGGCAACAAATTTACCAACTAATCCTGGATGCTCATTGTCTACTCCAGTGTCTACCATTGCGATATTAACACCTTTACCAGTGACTCCGAAATCCCATGCCCCATTAGGATAAATTGTGGAATTTCTTGCTTTCACATTTTGAGTTTGAACATCACCATAGAACACGACTTGCCCGTAACGGTGAACCATTACTACGTCTTCCAAGGATGCAAGAGTTGTTGCCAATTCAGGTTCTACAAGACCAAGAAGGACTCCATTTACTGATTCGATTACATCTCTTACTTCAAATCCTAAAGATTCTAAGACCTGTAAATGTTGTTCATTAACTTCCTCAGAATATGATATCGCCATCCCAATGGGTTCAAGTTCTGATTCTATAGAATCATGGATGTAATTATTATTTTGGTCAAGGGCCGAGCGTTCCCACCATGGAGTTTCATCGTTGGCCCATGATGGTTCTAATTGTTGAGGAATTTCAAATGTTGAACCGATTGGATGCCATGAACGTTCTGTCGGGTCAACAGTAAACCACTGACCATCATGAGGGTGTTGTTCTAATGTCAGTGTACCTGTCAGAGGACCTAGCATCAGTGCAAACAAAAATACAGCGATCAAGCGTTTCATAACTCTCCCTCGTACAAAGCACACTATACTTACTCATCAACATATTCATGGTTTGTTAATTGGTGGGAGCAGAGGGATTTGAACCCCCCCCAGCGGATTTCTTCTGAAACCGCCCACTTGTCATGGGCAAGGTCTGCAGGATGCAACAGGTCGGCGCTCCAGTTGGTCATCAACTTCAGCAAACCCACTCGTCTTCATTCCTGTGCAACTGGAGCCCGCGATACTACCAAGCTATACTATACTCCCTAGTGTATCAACCATTTGTTCAGTTCTTAGCCTGTCGGCGAGCACGCTTTCTACGTCGCAATTTCTTCTTGCGCCACTTCCAACGTTGATTACCAGTTTTTTTCCAAGCACGTGAACCTCGCTTCATGGTGAACAAGTCGCCCACCAACATGCCATATATGATAGCATCGGGTAAAATGACAATCTGGGAAACTCAGCACAGCGGCATCTCAAATAGGTTCAGGAATATCCTAAACGCTTTACTGGGTGGCGGACGTACCAGTCTCCGCTCCCCAGACCCATGTGATTCAACTTGAGGCTACCATTCGCTCCGCTCATGCCTTGCTCCAAGCAGGACTCATCAGTGATGCAACCAACCTGCTTGCCGCAAGTCTGTGCCTGCTTGGAGCAGCGCTTCTTGTTCGAAGTGATTGATTTTATGTCGTCCGGAAAAACATGTTGAAACCCTTTTACACCCTTATGTGAGATACTCATGGGTGGGTACCCTTGCACGAGTTTCAATGACCAAATACCCCTAAGATCATTGATTTCAACCCAAAACCATAAATGCGGTTGATTCTGTGAAACGATTATCATCATCCGATTAAATTGGTTTTTGACAACAAAAT
>Ga0233438_10000968_pt1 | contig 33765 bp, 39 predicted proteins | sample SI_123_September_FD_182720 | JGI IMG/M metagenome (GOLD analysis project Ga0233438, IMG submission 182720) | Seawater microbial communities from Saanich Inlet, British Columbia, Canada - SI_123_September2016_10_MG | ecosystem: Environmental > Aquatic > Marine > Inlet | place: Canada: British...
CTTTTTTGATTGCTTTTCGAACAGCTCTCACCACGTGAGAGTTTCCCGTAAATCTTTTGATTCCTTTAAATAGAATTGGGTGAAAACAAACAATGAGATTGCAATTTCTCTCAATGGCTTCATCAACCACTTCTTCCAAACAATCATGGGTTACGAGAACACCACTGGCCTCATCATTTGGATTTCCAACAAGTAACCCCACATTGTCAAAATCCTCAGCATAGTGGAGGGGTGCCCATGCTTCAAGAATCTGTGTAATCTGATGAATCTTCATATCGAACCCAAATATAAATGTTATAATTTTGTTTTATGAATCTTCTGAGGAAGTCTTTGTTTCCGCTCAGTTTACTATATGACGTTGTGACGCGTGTTCGCAATGCAGCTTTTGACAAGCAATGGTTGCGTCAGAGTCAGTTTGATGTTCCAACTATCGTAGTTGGGAATCTCATCACTGGGGGTAGCGGTAAAACGCCGATGATTGCGTATTTGCTCCATCATTTTTCAGATCGTTTTTCATTGGCCGTATTAAGTCGTGGATACAAACGCAAATCATCTGGTTTTTTGATTGCGGATGCATCCTTGTCAATCGAAAGTTTGGGCGACGAATCCTTACTGTTGTTTCAAAAGTTTCCGAAGGTTCAATTTGCGGTTTGCAAAAACCGCCCAGAAGGCATTCGAGGTTTACTGCAAAAGTCACCTCAACTGGATGCCATTTTTCTTGATGATGGCTTTCAGCACCGACAGCTTAAACCGTCTTTTCAAATTCTTTTGACACCCTTTGAAACGCCTTGGTTTCGGGATTGTGTTTTACCCGCTGGAAATTTGCGAGAATCCGCTCATGGTAAAAAACGTGCAGATCTCGTGGTGGTTACCAAATGCCCAGAATCACTCTCCAAAAAAGAGCGAGAAGATTACACCAATCAGTTGGCGTTGGATCCCAATCAAAATCTCTTTTTTACAAGCATTCAATATGATACGAATGTATATGGTGCTTCCCAAATGGAACTTAAATCTTTTGTTCAAAATCCATTCGTATTGGTCACTGGAATTGCCAGTGCCAAACCATTAACAAGCTATCTCGATCAACTTGGTACAAAGTATAAGCATCTGGAGTTTGGAGATCACCATTCCTTTTCAGCTTCGGATTGTCAAATCATATTATCTTCGGGACTGCCGATCCTTACCACTGAAAAGGACTATGTCCGTTTGAATCCTTACTTAAATGAAGTGCATTACTTGCCGATATCAGTCCGTTTTTTGTCAGATGAAGACCGATTCAAGGAAATCATTATGCATCAGATACGATAATATAAAAGAATGTTTACACACTGGTGTAAATCATCTCTTTTAGATTTATCCTTTTTTTTATTGTTTGATTTACGCTGTTAAAATGGGCTATTTTGTGCAAAACGGGGCAAACTTTGTGGTAACACCCTTCCTCAGAGAAGACATTGCTGTGGTGTGTAATCGCAGAAAGGTATTGTGGTCACCAGGGTGCGGCTCACTCACTGAGATTACCAAGGCAGAAGAGTTGGGTGCAGAAATTGTCAAACTTTTTCCAGGAAGCACCTATGGACCAGGCTTTGTAAAAGGGATTTTGGCACCACAACCATGGACCAGTATTATGCCAACGGGTGGAGTATCGCCAACAGAAGAAAACCTAAAAGGATGGTTTGAAGCTGGTGTTTATTGCGTTGGGATGGGTTCAAAACTTATGGCTAAACAAGCCGATGGCTCTTTTGACTACACTGAAATTGAACGACGGACCAGACATACACTTCAAATAATATCATCTTTGCGCAAATAGGAAGTTACGATTTTACATCTTATATCAAACCTTAGACTGTTGTAAGGCCAAAGGAAGCAATATTATTATTGAAGACCAAAATCAGTCAACTAATCAAAAAGAAAATAATTTAGCTTATTCAAAAAAGTAAGCGATTGTTTCGAAAACAGATCAATTGGGACTAGGCGATATGCTTATGTGCCTTATAGGAGGAACGCACGAGCGCCCCACTTTCGACGTGCCTAAAGCCGATTTCTTTTCCAAAATCCTCATAAACTTTAAACTGGTCAGGTGTGATAAATTCTTTCAAAGGGAGGTGTTTTTTTGAGGGTTGGAGATATTGTCCGATGGTGACGATATCAACATCCGCTTCTCGTAAGTCGAGCATGGTTTGCTTGACTTCTTCCTCAGTCTCACCCAAACCGAGCATAATCCCAGATTTGGTACGACGAATCCCAGCTTGTTTGAGGTAGCGCAATACTCCTAAACTTTGATCGTATTTGGCTTGGATTCGCACCTCGCGAGTCAATCTGCGAACGGTTTCCATATTGTGTGAGACGACCTCGGGCATCACATTGACGATACGATCGATATGTTTTTCAATCCCTTGAAAATCAGGAATCAATGTTTCCATCGTGGTATCCGGATTCAATCTGCGGACTGCTTGCACCGTTTCTGCCCAAAGGATAGATCCCATGTCGGGCAAGTCATCCCGGTCAACAGAAGTGAGTACCGCATGCTTGATCTTCATAATTTTGATGGATCGTGCAATTTTTTCAGGTTCGGCCCAATCCACCGTTTCGGGACGACCCGTTTGCACACCACAAAACCCGCAAGACCGCGTACAGATGTTTCCTAAAATCATAAATGTTGCAGTTCCCTCGCCCCAGCACTCACCCATATTCGGGCAGCTACCCGATGTACAAATCGTGTGGAGGTTATATTTATCGACAAGACCTCTGAGAACAGTGTATTTTTTTCCCGTTGGGAGTTTTACACGGAGCCATTTTGGCTTGGGCGTATGGGTTGTTTTCGATTCTAGGATTTCTGTTTTCATAGACTTGACAAAGATACATTAAATCAAAAAAGTACTCAAGTACCAAATTGTAAATCCTGTCAAAAAGACCAATCCAGCGATTGACCAAGCTTTCATCACGCTATTTGGCCGATGGCTTTCTGGCATATGCTTTCCAGAGACAAGTAAAAAATTCATCAACCCATAAAATGGGGCGGTAATAAAAGAAAGAATGGTTGCCACTTGAACAAGTGCTGCCATGTTGGAAAGCAGGAAAAAGAATACAGCGCATGTCCCCATTACCAAAATCAAAATCCAAAACAAATAGGAAGACATCACGATTGGCAATTGTAAAATTTGAGCGGTTTTTGCCATCGCCCTAGGGGATGCATCTAGGGTGGTGAGTGTGGTGCTAAACATGGTGGTAAATGCAGCAATCCCAATTACCCAATATGCGCCATTCCCCAAACTACTGGTGTATAAGGCAATGAGTTGCTGTGCAAAGGCTCCGCCGCTTCTTGAAAACCCGACTCCAGTGTCAAACATCACCAAAGCGCCGAGCAACACAAAGCATACCCCAAGAACAATCGTGGTCAAAAAACCCACATTAAAATCGAAGAGACTTTGTTTGACGGTTAGGTTTTGCATTCTTTTTTTCTTCTCTAGCGACCATAGGGAATGCCATACCGAGATGTCTAACGGTCCCGGCATCCAGCCCATAAAGGCGATCAAAAATGCAAAGCCAGTCGTTGACGTAGGAAGGATTTGCGTCCACTCGATCTCTTTGGACTGTCCAAATGCCAGAAAAGCAGCAATAAGGGTGCTAATGCTTAGGACGATGATAATGACCTTCATCCCTCGGTCCAGTAATCCATACCGACCAAATGACAGAAGTGTTGCACATAGCAAAGTGATCACAACACCCCAGTACACAATATTGGATGAAATGCCAAATAGTTCTACTGCCAGTCCCGCAGTTACGATTGTTACCGCAGTTTGTATGGTAAACATGGTTAGGAGGGAGAGGATAAAATAGGAGACAATCACTCCTCGCCCAAGTTTGGCATAGCCAGAAAGCAGACTTTCTCCAGTAGCTAAGGCATAGCGGGGGCCGAATTGAAAAAATGGGTATTTAAAGAAGTTGACCAACAACAATGCCCAAAGCAAGCCAAGACCATAGTCAGCACCTGCACGAGTGGATTGTACCAAATGAGAAACCCCGATAGCAGCTCCTGCAAACAACAATCCAGGGCCGAGTTTTTGTATGCTGTTTTTCATTTGTCATTGATGATTTCAGCCAACAACTTTTTGGCGCGAAGCAAGCGGACTTTTACATTGCTCAACGATAGTCCGAGCTGTGTTGCCATTTCCTTATGACTGAGTTCCTGAAAAAAACGCAGTTGAATAACGTCCCGATAAATGGGTTTGAGTGATCGAACTTGTTGTAGAAGTTTGTCTAGGTTTTGAGATCGTATCAGTTGATCCTCCGGACCTAAAGTATCGTCAATTACGTCACGACCCACCTCGTCAACATCTGTCGATTGATGTAATCGCGTTTTTTCCTTTCGGATCAAATCGACATGCAAGTTTTTAGCGATTGAAGTAAGCCATGTCGAAAAGGTAAACTCATCATTATACGTATCGATTTTATCAAACGCTTTTGAAAAGGCCTGAAGACAGAGGTCTTCAGCATCGTTTTCATTTTCTGTTCGCTTAATCATAAATCCATACAACTCATTCCAATGCAGATCAAGTAACTGACGAAAAGCATGTTGGTCTTCTTGCTTTGCAGCATAAACAAGATTAGAAATCGTTTGTTCTTGGTTTTTCACAGAAGCTAAAAATAAGAAATCTAAACGGACTCTTAATTGTGCTGTGGATGTGGTAGGTCGCAATCTGTTTGCTGCTCGGGTATTTTACCACACAATCCACAGGGCTCACCGTCTTTGTTTAAAAACGGACTTTGACTGGCGCAAGTTCCTGCAAACTCCCCATCTTTTTTTGCCCAAATTTTAATGGCAATTCCCGCAAATGCAAGCCCGATAAGTATGACACTAAGCAAAAAGAGTTTCATTAGACAAAGATACGATTAACAGCAGAAATTGACTTCAGGTTGTAAACGAATGTCAAAACGCTCTTCAACCGCCTGTTGAACCATCTGGCTAAAGGCCTTGATGTCATCTCCACTGGCATTGCCAAAATTCACCAATACAAGCGCATGGTGTTTGTGTGTGCCCACATCCCCCTTTCGGGTTCCTTTCAACCCGATTTGTTCGATGAGCCAAGCCGCAGGAATTTTATAGTTCTGATTTGATTGAGCGTAATGCGGAATGTCGGGAAATGACGATTTGAGTTGCTCAAACTGATCGTGATCCACAATCGGATTTTTAAAAAAACTTCCAGCATTACCCAACTGTTTGGGGTCAGGCAACTTTGTTGTTCGAATATCGATGACAACATCTGCAATCTCTTTTGGGGTTGGCGTGCTAATTCCTTTGGACGTCAACAACTGCGCAATGGCTCCATAAGAGGTGTTGAGTCGGTAATTCTCTTTTTTCAGCCGTAAACAGACATCCGTAATCACCGCTTTGTGTTTTAATTCTCGTTTAAAAATAGAGTCTCTATATCCAAACTGGCAAGCGACCTTGTCATAAGTTTCTACACTTTGATCGTTTCTATTGACCAGCGTACAGGATTCAAAAACATCTTGCAACTCCACCCCATAAGCACCAATATTTTGAATTGGAGCTGCGCCAACATTTCCTGGGATTAAAGCCAGATTTTCAAGTCCGCCAAATCCCTTTTCAAGAGACCATAATACCAATTCGTGCCAGTTTACTCCTGCACCTGCCTTGATGACGACCTCATCCCCTTGTTCTTCTGTGATTTCGATGCCATATGTCGCAAGCTGAATGATTGGGGTTTTGGGGTTTTCGCAAAACAATGTATTGCTACCGCCACCTAAAATCCAGGCAGAGGCAAAGCGCTGATCTTTGAGTATAAATTGTAAGTCTTCAATAGTTTTTGCAACGGCAAATAAGGCAGCTTCTGCGGCTACTCCAAAACTGTTATAGGTTTTGAGTGAAACGCCTTGTTTGATCATTGGCTCAATTTTGATGTCAGGGTGTGTGGGTAGGCATGCAAGGCACCTTCAAGGATAAGGGCACTTTCTTTGAGCTTTTGTTTGTCGAGCACAAAAGCAATTCGAATCAAAGATTTACCGAGATGACGATCTCCATAAAATCCTGATGCGGGAGCTACCATGACTGTTTTACCGTTGTGGTTGTAAGAACTCAATAACCATTTTGCAAATTCATCTGTATCCTCAACAGGGAGTTGTACCAAGCAGTAAAACGCACCGCGTGGCTTGCTGACCGTGATTCCTGGCACTTGTTGTAAGGCTTGGACCAATGTATTTCTTCGATCAAGGTAGGTGGCTGTGACTTCTTGAAGATAACGAAGTGGCTCATCCATAGCAGCTTCAGAAGCATGAAGACCTAAAGTCGGGGGAGACAGACGAGATTGCGCAAACTTAAGCGCAGCTTCCATAACGGCTTTGTTTTTGGACACCAAACACCCGATTCTTGCCCCACACATACTGTATCGTTTTGACATGGAGTCCACGAGGATCGCATGCTCTTCAAGTCCTGGAATCGTGAGTACCGAATGGTGGATTGCCCCATCATAAACAAACTCGCGGTAGACTTCATCGACAATTAAAAAGAGATCGTGTTTTTTAACAAGATCAGCCAGATCATTGAGTTCTTTGTGGGTATAGATATACCCAGTTGGATTGTTTGGATTGCAAATGAAAATCGCCCTTGTTTTGTCATTGATTTTTCCTTCAATTTCATCGATTGAAGGCAACGAAAAATGGGTGTCAATGGTGGATGATACTGGAATAACCTTGACGCCACAAGCAGCTGCAAAGGTGTCATAATTGGCATAAAAAGGCTCTGGAATAATGAGTTCATCACCCTCGTTTGTAATGCAGTCCAAAGTCATGATAATCGCTTCGCTTGCACCTGTTGTCACTAAAATATCCTCTGGCTGAATCTCAATATTGTGCTTGGCATAGTAGGAACACATTTTCTGACGATACGCCAAAGAACCTTCAGATGGACCATAAGCCAACACCTTTTGGTCAAACGATTTGATTGCATCTAAAGCTTTAGTGGGCGTTTGGATATCAGGTTGACCAATATTAAGGTGGATCACCTCAATTCCTTTCGCTTTGGCTTCCTCGGCATGTTTCGATAGTTTTCGAATGGGTGAGGTGGGGAGGTTCATCCCTTTTAACGAAATTTTAGGCATCTGTCAATTTTGACAGCAAAGATGCAAAATTTAGCCCGAATCGTCTGGGATGTCAAGCTGAAAAGCGGTGAAAATCTATTCCTCTTCCTCTGGTTCCTCAATCATGCCTTTGATTTGCAAGGCCACCACTGGCGTTACAGCGTTGGAACTAACCGTGATGGTTTTGCGGATTGGCCCGACTCGATTGGTGTCGTATTTCACTTCAATCACCTCTTCAACTCCAGGCATGATGGAATCAGTCGGTTTTTTGGGGATTGTACAACCACAGGACGATCGAACCTGAGTAATATACAAAGGGGATGAGCCCGTGTTCGTAAACTTGAATTTACGAACCCCATCATCTCCTTTTTCGATCGTGCCGTAATCAACCACCTCCGACTCGAAAGTGATTTCAGCTTGCGTAAATCCATTCGTGTAGGAAAAACACAATAGAATTGCGATAAAAAATTTGGCGAACTTCATAGTTTTATGTTTTGGTTAAATATACAAAAATCTATTTCAGATTATCAATGGCTTTTTTTATCAAGTGTTCTTAGCTACTTTTGTCATTCAATAAAATAACGCACCTTTTAATGGGTTCTCCCAATACATTCAATTCCAATAAAATTGCTGAAAAGTGGTATGCTTATTGGCTAGCAAATCGCTATTTTTATTCCGAGCCCGATTCCCGAACGCCTTATACGATTGTGATTCCTCCTCCGAACGTAACAGGCGTTTTGCATATGGGGCATATGATGAATAATACGTTGCAAGATGTGCTTGTACGGCGTGCGCGTATGCTTGGGTTGAATGCCTGTTGGGTTCCGGGAACTGACCATGCGTCCATTGCTACTGAAGCGAAAGTGGTTCAGAAATTAGCAGATCAGGGTGTGAAGAAAGAAGATTTGACTCGGGAGGAATTTCTCAAGCATGCCTGGGAATGGACCGATGAACATGGCGGGATTATTTTGGAACAGCTCAAAAAACTGGGATGTTCTTGCGATTGGGATCGTACCAAATTCACTCTCGACGAGCCCATGACCGAATCCGTTCTTCGGATTTTTGTCGACCTTTTTGAGCGTGGTTTGATCTACCGTGGGTTCCGAATGGTGAATTGGGATCCAGAAGCCCAAACCACCCTTTCCGATGAAGAAGTGGTTTATGAAGAAAAGCAAGGCAATTTATACCATATTGCTTATCGAGTAGTTGATAGCGAGGAGACAGTTACCATTGCAACGACTCGCCCGGAAACCTTGATGGGGGACACAGCTGTAGCAGTTCATCCCGAAGACGAACGCTTTACCCATCTGCATGGCAAAAAAGTTGTGGTTCCGATTGTCAACCGAGAAGTACCCATTATCACAGACAGCTATGTGGATATGGATTTTGGTACTGGTTGCCTAAAAGTAACGCCTGCTCACGACGAAAATGATAAAGCATTGGGCGACAAACACAAGCTGGCATTTGTTGATATTTTTAATCCTGATGGAACCCTTAATGCAGAAGGTTTACACTTTGAAGGCAAAGACCGATTTGATGTTCGAAAACTAATTGTTCAGGAGCTCAAGTCCTCAAAAATGCTATTGCAAACCAAGCCGCACATGCATAAAGTTGGCCTATCTGAAAGAACAAAGGCAGTTGTAGAACCGAGACTCTCCGATCAATGGTTTTTGAAAATGGAGGATTTGGCAAAACCAGCACTGACTGCAGTTGAAGACGGAACAATTCAATTGTTTCCCAAAAAATTCATGAACACTTATCGCCATTGGATGAATAACATTCGCGATTGGAATATCTCGCGTCAGTTGTGGTGGGGTCAGCAAATCCCTGCCTATTATTACGGATTGGGTAAACAAGATTTTGTGGTTGCCTTGACCCCCGATGAGGCCCTGGAGAAAGCACGTGAAAAAACCAATAACCCTTCTCTCAATGCAACAGATCTAACGCAGGATTCAGATGTGCTCGATACTTGGTTTTCGTCTTGGCTATGGCCAATCTCTGTCTTTGATGGAATTCGATTCCCTGAAAACGACGAAATTCAATATTATTATCCCACACAAGACCTTGTCACAGGACCTGATATTTTGTTTTTCTGGGTCGCCCGAATGATCATATCGGGCTATACCTTTCGCGATCAGCAACCTTTTCAAAATGTATATCTGACAGGCCTGGTTCGAGACAGCCAAGGCCGAAAGATGTCCAAACAGTTGGGCAATTCTCCTGATGCACTGGGGCTCATCGAAAAATATGGTGCAGATAGCGTACGCGTTGGCTTACTATTGAGTTCAGCAGCTGGAAATGATTTGCTTTTTGATGAAGCGCTTTGCCAACAAGGAAAGAATTTCGCCAATAAAATTTGGAATGCACATCGCTTGATTCAAAGTTGGGATGTCGATGATTCCATACCACAAGATCAAACCGCCAAACAGAGTTTGGATTGGTATAAGAGTAAATTTCAAAACGAGCTCACTTTAATCAATGATCACTTTACAAAATACAGGATTTCAGATGCCCTAATGCGTATTTATAAACTGGTATGGGATGACTTTTGCTCCTGGTTGTTGGAGTTGATCAAACCTGCCTACGGCAGTCCAATTGATGTGAAAACCCATGCTGAAGTGATTGAGATTTTTGAAAATAACTTGCGATTACTCCACCCGTTTATGCCGTTTTTGAGTGAAGAGCTTTGGCACGATATTGCAGACCGCAAAAAAGACGAAGCTCTTGTGGTGTCCTCTTGGCCAACAGAAACAAAAATCGACAATACAGTACTTTCGATATTTTCACACACCATGGAAATGGTGACTTCTATTCGTGCGATTCGGAAACAGAAAAATATATCCATGAAAGTTCCCATGCAATTGCTCGAGACCTCTTCCCAAATGGATTATTATAGAGAGGTGATTTTTAAACTGGCAAATATCGAAAGCTGCGAATTGGTCAAGGATTTGCCCGAGCAAATACTCTCATTCCGAGTTGGGACTGCTGCCTATTATCTTCCGTTTTCAGTCGAAAATCCAGAAGAGGAGATTGCCAAACTCAATGAAGATTTGAATTATCAAAAAGGATTTTTAACTGGGGTACAAAAAAAATTGAGCAACACACGTTTTGTAGATCATGCTCCTGCTCAGGTTGTTGAAATCGAAAGAAAAAAAGAAAGAGACGCCTTAGAAAAAATCAAGCATATAGAGCAACAAATTGCTCAATTGCAGGGCTAATCCATTTGTTTTAATTTCTCAACTAAAGCGCTGTAGCGTTTTTGCGCTGTGTCAATCGACAAATGCGACACCTGCATAATGGCATTGGCTTTAAACGCGCTCACAATGGGTTGCTTGTTATTTGACCCATGTTGCATTCCATTTGCAATTTTATAATAGGCATAAAGGCGCAATAAATCATCCTTGGGGATTTCGGTAAAATTTTCATTTACCCACTCCACAGCTTCATCAAACGCAGTCTTATGAACGACGATAAAGCTCATGATCCACAGATTCTGGTTAATCCACCTTTTACTCGGTCATTCAACCCAACGCTTAGTGGCGTGCCTAGCGGAAGAAACAGATCGATACGAGAGCCAAATTTGATAAAGCCAGCATCGTGACCTTGAACAGCCTTGTCACCTACCTTCGCATAATTTACGATCCTTCGTGCTACAGCGCCAGCGATTTGCCGATAGAGTATAAAGCCATAATTTGCATTATCAACAACAATCGTCGTTCTCTCATTTAATTCCGACGATTTTGAATGCCAGGCAACGAGGTATTTTCCTGGGTGATATTTACTGTAAATGACTTTGCCGGTCGCTGGATATCGAGTAACATGTACGTTGAGTGGGGACATAAAAATCGAAACTTGAAGACGTTTGTCCTTAAAAAATTCTGGTTCTTCGACTTCTTGAATAATCACAATTTTCCCGTCAGCTGGTGCAATAATTTGGGTTTCACTCTCGAGGGCTATTCTTTTGGGATTTCGAAAAAATTGAAGCACCAAAATAAGAAATACCAAAGCCACAATTTGGATTCCTTTTGACATCCAAAGCGAAGAGATGTAGTGATCGGCAGAGATTACAACTGCCACAGCAAACAAAAATGTAATGGTAATGATTCGAAACCCTTCTTTATGAAACATAACAATTGAATAAAAATAAATAGATATACAAAAAAGGTGTAGTAAAAATCAAACTATCGATACGGTCATATACACCTCCATGCCCCATCAATATGGTGCCACTGTCTTTCACGCCAGCAGTGCGTTTGGATTGACTTTGTACTAGGTCACCAACAATGGAGGTCATGCTAATGACAATGCCCATCAAAAGCCAAAAGGAAAAATTATAATTGGGAAAAATCTGATGATTTACTAGGGCAATAACTGGGCTAAAAAGGATTGCCGAAAGGGCGCCTTCAATGGATTTTTTTGGCGAAACAACTCGGAAAAGTGGCGTTTTTCCAAAAAGAGTTCCAAAGCTGTAGGCCGTTGCATCTGCTCCCCAGATGAAAAACAAAAGTCCAAAGGTGAGCTCGATAGTGAAAACAGGCGATTCTACGACAGAGACTTCGCTAATTATCAACAGCGGAAATAGTAAATGCAAAATGCATAGTAGACTGGCCAATAGGGGATGTGCCTGTATGGTCTTCCGCCGAAACAACAGGACTGCCAATCCCATTTGACACACAAACGATAAGACAGCAATATGCAGCAGGGGTAAATTGAAAACCAACAGACTTGCCGTGCCAAAGCAAAGCAGGGCGGTGAGAGCGAGTGATCGGATTTGATAGAGTTTTAACATTTCAAATGCAGCCACAAGAGCGACGATAAATACAAGAATGGGATAGCCCATAGTGGGACTATACAACAAGGTGATAATCCATGTAGCAGCATAAGCGATACCAACAAGAGACCGTTCGATGAAACTATACATTAAAAATCTTCTATAAGGACCAGATACACATGCTTAATCGGTAACCCATAAGTTAAAAAGGTGTCATCACCATCAGAGATGTTTTTCTTAAAATGTTTAATGGAGGTAATATTGATTGGGATGTTTTTTTTGTATTTGTGTTTGATCCCCTTCAAGCCCTCGCTTAAGGTGTCTGTAAGTTGTTTTGTTCCAGCGACAATAACAAAATTTTCTGGCAGGTCAATCAGTTTATGATTGGCAATTTGCTCGGCACAAATGATAATACTCCCATCATGGGCGACTAAAAATTCACAATCCGTCAAAAAGAACCGAGCGTTTAAATTGGTTTTGGTCGGGGTGATGGATGGCCTGATATAATGCTCTTGCAGTTTGGGTCGGAAACAAAGCATTTCACAATCGCTCCATCCATTTTCGGCAAGAATATTTTTAAATACGTTGACGGATTCTTTTTTGTCTTCGCAATAAATAAATTTTCCACCTTGTTCGGTGAACTTTAAAGTAAAGGCTTCTTCGATAGGCGTCTCTTCAGCAGGCATGTATTTACTGCGGACTGTGTCTTCTTGTTTTTCAGTTTTTGAAGCCCCTCTAAAAAGAGAGGAAAAGAGACGTTTCAAGACTTTATTGTTTGATAACGATAAATATAACAAACTATGTGGACTTCGCTGTCTTCTTTGCTGAAGATGATTTGGATTCTTCCTCAACGATTTCTTCTTTTTCAAATGGGCGCTTCCCAAAAATAGTGACGAGATCATCTTTGAAAATCACCTCTTTTTCGAGAAGATGCTCTGCCAACTCAGTGAGTTTCTTTTTGTTTTTTCGCAATAGTGCCAGTGCTCTTTTATATTCCCGTTCTACAATTTTTGAAATTTCTTCATCAATTTGCCTTGCGGTATCTTCGCTGTACGGTTTGGTAAACCCGAATTCATTTTGCCCATCGGCATCGTAATAAGTGATATTTCCAATTTTATCATTCAACCCATATACCGTAACAATTGCACGAGCTTGCCTGGTCACCTTTACGAGATCACTCAGGGCACCCGTCGAGATTTTACCAAAAATGATTTGCTCGGCAGCTCGACCGCCTAAGGTTGCACACATTTCGTCAAGCATTTGTTCTGTCCGCACAATCTGCCGTTCTTCTGGCAGATACCATGCAGCACCAAGTGATTGCCCACGGGGTACAATGGTTACTTTGACAAGTGGCGAAGCATGTTCTAGCATCCAACTTACCGTAGCGTGACCTGCTTCATGAAAGGCTATGGTTTTCTTTTCTGATGGTGTTATGATCTTACTCTTTTTCTCCAAGCCACCAACAATTCGATCAACAGCATCAAGGAAGTCTTGTCGATCGACTTTTTTCTTGGTTTTTCGGGCAGCGACAAGAGCCGATTCATTACAGACATTTGCAATATCTGCCCCTGAAAACCCAGGGGTTTGTTTGGCCAAAAAGCTGATGTCGAGTTGTTTGTCAACTTTAAGGGGTTTTAAATGCACTTTAAAAATTTCTTCGCGCTCACGCAAGTCGGGTAAATCCACATAAATCTGTCGATCAAAACGCCCCGCTCGCATTAGGGCTTTGTCCAATACATCCGACCGGTTGGTTGCTGCCAACACAATTACATTGGTATCGGTTCCAAAGCCATCCATTTCGGTGAGTAGCTGGTTGAGTGTATTTTCGCGCTCATCATTCGAACCCGTCATATTGCTTTTTCCACGTGCACGTCCGACGGCATCAATTTCATCGATAAAAATGATGGCTGGCGATTTGTCTTTCGCTTGCTTAAACAAGTCGCGTACTCGCGAGGCACCAACCCCCACAAACATTTCTACAAAGTCCGATCCCGACAGGGAGAAAAATGGAACTTTTGCTTCCCCAGCAACTGCTTTGGCCAAAAGTGTTTTTCCTGTTCCTGGCGGGCCAACAAGCAAGGCGCCTTTTGGAATTTTACCACCCAAAAAGGTGTATTTACTTGGGTTTTTTAAAAAATCCACAATTTCTTGTACCTCTTCTTTGGCACCTTCAAGTCCAGCAACATCTTTAAAGGTTACTTTCACGTTTGATTTCTCGTCAAAGAGTTTTGCTTTTGACTTTCCGATGTTAAAAATTTGGCCTCCTCCGCCACCTCCTCCGCCAGACATTCTACGCATGAGGAAAATCCAAACGCCGATGATGAGAATGAGGGGGAGAAAACTTAGCATCACATCGAGCCAGCGATTTTCAACGGTTTTGAAGTCATAGTCAAATTCAACCCCTTTGCTTTTGGCTTCTTCTAATTTGTTTTGGAAAATCTCCAGGTTTCCTACTTCAAACTGGTAGTGGGGTCCTTTGGCATTTGAGCGCCCCAAAAAATCGGTCGATCGAGCAGATTTGTGCTTTGAAGTTTGTAAGGCATCGTCTTTGATTGTGACTTGCGCCAAGCTTTTATTGATCACCAACACACGCTCCACCTCATCTTCATTCAAAAATCGTTCAAAAGTAGAAATGTTGATGCGCTGATCGTTGGTCATCCCATCGTTATTGAAGTAGGACATGCTGATAAAAAACACAGCAATCAACCCATATAACCAATAGGCGCTTACATTGGATTTTTTATTCGGAGTCTTTTCTTTTTTTGCCATTTTTAATAGTTAGAAGCAATTTCAGTCAATTTTGCATCGCCCCACAATGATTCGATGTCATAGTATTCACGAACAGATTTTTGGAAAATATGAACGACAATGTCAATATAATCCATGAGTACCCATTCTGCCGTTTCAGTTCCTTCAACCTGAAATGGCTTTTCCCGAAGGGATTTACTCACCTGTTTTTGAACAGATCCAGCCAAGGCATTTACTTGCGTATTTGAGCTTCCTGAACAGATGATAAAATATTTACAAACAGCGTTTTCAATATCCCTCAAATCCAATAAACGGATATCTTCTCCTTTTATGTTTTCAAGAGCATCGACAATAGCTGCGATGAGTTGATCCGTGTTTTCGAGTTTACTCATAGAATCTAGATAAAGCAAATTTATTACAAATTCGTGTAATACGATGTGATATTGCTAGCTTTGTTGCATGCATATAATCAAACTTGATGCCACCGACTCCACCAATGATTACTTGCGTAAGATGCTATTGAATAACAAGTTGACAACACCCACTGTGGTTTGGAGTTTGTTTCAAAAAAAAGGAAAGGGTCAGCGGGGGCAAGTCTGGACAAGTCAAGCAGGTAAAAACTTGATGTTTTCTCTGTATATCCCAAATCTTAATCGAAGTGCAGATCAACTTATTTCAATCCATAAAATTGTTTCTGTTTGTTTGGTAGACTGGCTTTTGTCTCTCCAAATCCCAAATATATCTGTGAAATGGCCAAACGACATTTTGTCAGGCGATAAAAAATTGGCTGGAATTTTAGTAGAAAGTATTATGCAGAAGTCATCGATAAAGTCGATCATTATTGGGATGGGAATCAATGTCAATCAAATTCAGTTTCCACAACTCCCCCATGCCACTTCTATGCGGCTACGTACAGCAAAGACCTATGATTTGGAACCCCTCCTTTTATCTGTAGTGCCCAAACTGATAGAAGGATTAACTCACCCTAGGAAAGATTGGGAAACTGCTTATCATCAATCTCTCTATGGGTTGAACCAAAACAGGCGGTTTGTAAGTGGCAAACATGAGTTTGAAGGTATTATCCGATCGGTTACTTCAGAAGGAAAACTTGTACTTGAAACCGAAATTGGTGAGCAGCTGTTTGACCTAAAGGAATTACAGTTTGTGCATGTTGCTGACCAATGACTCCATAAATTGCGTCAGTGGCTTTTTGACCATCATTGCCATCATGGGGTTAAAATCCCCTTTAAAGTGCAGCTGTACATCGGTTTGCGTTTCCGAGATTTTTGTCAACTGCCCACGCAGTGAAAAAGAGATTTTGTCACTGGAAGACGTCAATACGATTGATTCGTTGGGCTGTTTATCGCCGATTGTCAGTCCGATTTCTGGCATTCCACCAAGTTTAAATCGAAACCTACTGTCGTCAATTTTTGTAAACGCTACACCTTCTGGCATCAGGCCCTCATAGGTTTCAACACTGGACAGTTGAGAAAAAAGTTGTTCGGTTGAGTGGTCAACACGGGCGGTCGAGCTATTGATTTCCATAGTGTTATGGTTTCCATTTTTCTGGTGCCAAACGCCATTTGCGCAACATTTCTTCTTCGCTTTTGAGGATAAAGCGGTTTTCGGTGGCGAGTGCAATCAAATGCTCGTAATCGCTCAATGAATAAACACTTATTCCCTCTTTTTTAAATCGATTTTCGGCAACCTGAAAATTGTAATCAAAAATCGAAAGCAAGCACTTGATCGATGCATCGCTTTCCTGCAATGCTTTGATGGCATCCATGCTGCTTTTTCCAGTGCTGATGAGGTCTTCAATCACAACGACTTGACTGTTTTTTGGCAAGATCCCTTCAATCTGATTTTTTCGTCCGTGTCCTTTAGGCTTGGGACGGATGTAAACAAAAGGCAAGTTGAGTTCCTCGGCAACCAAAGCCCCAATCCCAATGGCGCCAGTTGCCACGCCAGCAATCACGTCGGGCTTGCCATATATGGCTTCAATTTGCTTTGCAAATTGTTCGCGGATGTATGTCCGAACGGTTGGATAGGACAATGCGATGCGATTGTCACAATAAATTGGAGATTTCCACCCACTGGCCCAAGTAAATGGATTTTTAGGTTCCAACTTTATTGCATTAATTTGTATCAATAACTCAGCAACTTTTTTGGCTGTGAAGGCATCGTGGATCATGGGACAAAAGTATAAAGTTTTTATCAATACAAAATTGATGATCTTAACGACTTCACTCCCAAAATCTAAATTTGCCTTGGTGTTACCTCTTGCAGCTACATCTTTTCAGTCCATTTTACAAGCCTTAAAGGAGTCTAAGACAAAGAAAATATATTTGATTGGTGATGATCCCGCAACACTTTTAGAGACTTTCAAATCCAAATTACCAGTTGTTCAGGCAGGGGGAGGATTGGTTCTAAACCAAAGCGGGAAGATGCTTTTTATTTTTCGAAAAGGGAAATGGGATTTGCCCAAAGGTAAAATTGACAAGGGCGAGACCCTTGAAAAAGGAGCAAAGCGTGAGGTCAAAGAAGAAACAGGGGTCAAAAAACTTCAGCTTAATGGGTTGGCTGGAGTGACTTATCATGTTTTTAAACGGAACGACAAATACCAACTCAAAGAAACCCATTGGTTTCATATGACGACAACCTACAATGGCAAACTCAAACCTGAGCTTCAGGAAGACATCACAAAAGCCAAATGGAAAGGTCCGAAGAAAACGGCCAAAGCCTTAGAAAATTCATATGGCAATATCAAGCATTTACTGAAAGATTTGAAGATCGGTTAAATCCGAACACAATCTGGCACAAATCGTTTGTAGTCTCCTTTGTTGCGGATGATTTCTCTAACGATGCTACTGCTGATAAATGAAGTTTGTATTGAGGTCAATAAAAAGACCGTTTCAATATTTGACAACTCACGGTTGGTTCGGGCAATGGCTTTTTCAAACTCAAAATCACCGTGGTTCCGAACACCACGAAGAAGGTAGTTGGCACCTACTGATTTACAGAAATCAATGGTAAGCCCTTGGTAATCCATCACTTTCACTCTGGGGTTGTCTTGAAAGCATTGCGCAATAAATCGTTTGCGCTGCTCGACTGTGAACATATGCTTTTTCTCAGCGTTGTGCCCGATGCCGACGATAATCTCATCAAAAATGGTCGCCCCTCGTTCTACGATGTCTTGGTGACCCAAGGTAAGGGGATCAAAAGACCCAGGAAAAACAGCTCGTTTCATAGTACAAAGGTATTTATTTTTCCATGGCTTCGACCAGCGCGTTGCCAAATAGATCTCTCAGCGATATGCCAGCGTGTTTGGCTTGCTGGGGTAGTAAGCTCTCTTCTGTTAGCCCTGGAACGGTATTGATTTCCAAAAAGTGGGGGACGTCTCCAACAAATATAAAATCACTTCGGCTCATGCCTTTCATACCCAGAGCGGTATATACTTTTTCCGCTGCAATTCGCAATGCTTGATATTGCGATTCACCCAATCGAGCAGGCGTAATTTCTTCCGATTTCCCTTCGTATTTGGCATTATAATCAAAAAAATCCTCATCTGTGACGATTTCTGTTGGTGCCAAAACAAGTACTTTGCTCTGATAGGTGATGACGCCAATAGACACTTCGGTTCCCTCCAAAAACGACTCGATCAACACCTCGCTATCTTCTCTGTGGGCAACTTCAATCGCCGCACGCAAGTTGTTCTCTTGGTACACCTTTGACACGCCAAAGCTACTTCCCGCTTGGTTGGCTTTAACAAAGCAGGGTAGCCCCACTTTTGCGACAATCTGTTGCGTATCAATTGCGTCCCCAGCCGAAAGGACAATTCGCTTTGCCATGGCAATCCCATGGGGTGCTAAGTACGCTAAGGTTTTTGTCTTGTTGTAGGTGAGGGAAGAGACTTCTGCTGCACAGCCAGTATAGGGGATCTGCAAACTATCAAAATAGGCCTGTAGCTCTCCATTTTCACCCGGCGTACCATGCACAGCATTAAACACAACATCAAAACGAAGATCACCGCTGCTAAAATCAGCAATGTCAATCGGTTTCCATCTACCATCAACCTCAACAAGCCAGGCATCTTTGTCTACGCGGACGGCATAAAGATCATAAACCTCCCTGTCGATATGCGCCATTACCACAGCGCCACTTTTCAATGAAATGTTGTGCTCGGAGGTGTACCCACCCATGATAACGGCTACTCGTGGCTTCATTTGACAAAAATATCATTAATTTTGGCCGAATGCGACAACTTCGATTTTTTATCAGTAAAACCTTTTTCTTGTCACTCCTTCAAGCAGGGGTTGTTGGGGTAGGTTTGATTTTTTTATTGTTTTTGGTATTGCGTTTTCACACTCGCCAAAACCGTTTGATCGAGGTGCCGAATCTTTACCAAATACCTTTGACAGAGGCCGAAGCGTTGCTTTCCGATTTGCGACTCAATTTTGAAGTTATGGACTCCACCCAATTCAATCCCGAAATCCCTCCGTTTTCAATTATCGAACACCAACCGCGCGCCCATGATGAAGTCAAGCGAGGACGCAAAATTTACCTTACACTCAACCCATCTACCTATCGAAAAGTATCCATACCCAACGTGGTGCAAGTGACCTATCGCAATGCAGTCTCTTCTTTGCGTGCTGTGGGATTGGAGGTTGGAAACATTAGCTATCGCAACAATATCGGTAAAGACATGGTCTTGGCTATGCGCTTCGACGGGGACGAGATTGAACCGGGTGCTAAAATCCCAAAATCGTCCACAGTCGATTTGGTTCTCGGAAATGGAAGACGAGGGCGATGATGGAAACACAAGACCAAGACGATACAATCTATGAGCATTATGCCTTTACGGCCGACAGTGGGCAACAAGCCTTGCGCGTCGATAAGTTTTTGATGAATCGTATTGAAAATGCTACCCGCAACAAAATTCAACGAGCAGCCAAAGCCGGGAGTGTCCATGTCAACGACCTAGCTGTCAAATCCAACTATAAGGTCAAAGGGGGAGATAAAGTGCAAGTTTTGTTTGCCCATCCTCCGTATGAAAACTTACTCGTCGGAGAAGAAATTCCCCTCGACATCGTCTATGAAGATGATGCTTTGGTTGTGGTCAATAAAGTCGCAGGCATGGTTGTTCATCCCGGCCATGGAAATTACAGTGGCACGCTGCTCAATGCTCTGCTACACCATTTTGAGTCTTTACCCTTAAACGCTAATGAGCGACCTGGCTTGGTTCATCGGATTGATAAAGATACCAGCGGCTTGCTCGTTATTGCCAAAACAGAACAGGCCATGACACACTTAGCCAAACAGTTTTTTGATAAAACTTCCGAGCGTAGCTATCTCGCATTGGTCTGGGGCGATGTTCTGGATGACAAAGGTACTATTGAAGGAAATATTGGTAGAGATCCCAAAAACAGATTATTGATGACAGTGTTTCCCGATGGGGACCAAGGCAAAGAAGCCATCACCCACTATGAGGTGGCCGAACGCTTTGGCTACACCACTTTACTTCGCTGCCAACTCAAAACGGGACGTACCCATCAGATCCGAGCGCATCTGAAGTCGATAGGGCACACCCTTTTTAGTGATGCGCGTTATGGAGGGGATCGCATTTTAAAAGGTACCACGTTTACAAAATACAAACAGTTTGTGGACAATTGCTTCAAGCTACTCCCACGCCAAGCACTTCACGCCCAAACCCTTGGCTTTGAACATCCCGTCACTGGCAAACCGATGTCATTTGAAGCACCCCTGCCCGACGATATGCTGACCGCCCTGGACAAATGGCGACACTATGCGAAGCACAGATTGGATTAATAATTCTTTTTTATAATTAACACTTTGAATATCTCGAACTTGCCTATCCCAAAAACCCTTGTTATTTTTGACAAAAAGCTGTTGATATGAAACTCTTAGTATCCCCTGCCAAGTCTTTGAATTACGAAAGCCCTTTGCCGCATGCCACTTGCAGTCAACCCGTTTTTGTTCAGCAAGCGGCTACCCTCAATACGGCTTTGCGAAAAAAATCTCCTGCCGAGCTAAAGGTAATCATGGGAATTTCCGACAAACTCGCCGAGCTCAATTGGACCCGCAACCAAAGCTTTTCGGTTCCTTTTACAGCCGATAATGCCCGCCCAGCGGTGTATGCTTTTGATGGAGATGTCTATACAGGTCTGGATGCCTACACGATCGAGGAAGGCAAATGGGACACGCTCAACAATAGCTTGCGTATTCTTTCAGGTCTTTATGGCGTACTCAAGCCCTTTGATCTCATGCAGCCCTATCGCTTGGAAATGGGTACTTCTTTTGCAGTTAATGGCAGCAAGAATTTGTACGGTTTTTGGCAAGATAAAATCACTGCCCAACTCAATCGCGAACTCCAATCTGATGAGTGTGTTGTGAACCTTGCAAGTAAGGAATATGCCTCTGCTGTTTCACTCGGCGATTTAGATGCCAACGTGATTGAACCTATATTTAAAGATTACAAAAACGGTAAGCTAAAAATCATTTCTTTTTATGCCAAAAAAGCTAGAGGATTGATGGCGCGCTACCTCATCGATACCAATGCTCAAACTGCCGATGATGTATTGGGCTTTGACATTGACGGCTACCGCTATAGTGAAGAGCACACGACCGACCCTACTGCACCTGTGTTTGTGCGCTAATCATTTTGACCAAACTCACTAACCACAAGGCAAAGGAACAAGAGTCAAAAGAGTCCGTTTGTCACTCCTCCCTACTGCAGGCAGGTTTACCTACCGAATGGTCTTGACAAACTCTTGCACACTTTGGTTGCCATTTGCTTCCAGGTGCTTGATAAAGGCTGAGCCAATGATCGCGCCTTGGCTATGGGCTACTGCCGCTTGATAGGTTTCTGCATTGCTGATTCCAAATCCGACAAGTAGTTTGGATTGGAGTTTCATGTCAGCGATTCGTTGAAAATAGTGTTGTTGGGTGTCTCCAAAACTCCCTTGTGCACCAGTGGTTGCTGCGCTCGAGACCATATAGATAAAGCCCTCTGATACTTGGTCGATATAAAGAATGCGTTCATCAGGTGTTTGGGGTGTAATCAAAAACATATTGAGCAACCCATATTGCTGAAATAATCTTTGGTATTGCTCGTGATAAACATCTGCTGGTAGGTCTGGGATGATAAGCCCGTCGATACCCACTTCTTGGCATCGTTTGCAAAAGCGTTCAACCCCATACTGCATCATGGGATTAAAATATCCCATCACAATCAAAGGAACATGAATGTGATCACGAATGCCTTCGAGTTGGGTAAAGAGTTTGTCGGTGGTCATTCCATTACGCAAGGCTTGGGTAGAGCTTTCCTGTATGGTAGGTCCATCGGCAAGCGGATCGGAAAACGGGAGTCCCAATTCGATCATATCCACACCTGCTTCTTGCAGTTGCTCCAATATTGGTACCGTGTTCTCAAGACGGGGAAAGCCCGCTGTGAAGTAGATGGACAATAATTTTTTGTCTTGGTTTAGCGTTTTGTTGATTCGATTCATTACAATTTAAAATAATCAATATAGGTCTCCAGATCTTTATCACCTCGCCCCGAGCAATTAAACAATACGATCTCATCGTGTTCAAACGCTCTCTCATCTAAAATAGCAAAGGCATGTGCGGTTTCAATCGCAGGGATAATCCCTTCAGTTTGGGATAGGGTGAGTCCCCAATCCATCGCTTCTTGGTCTGGAATCGAGATAAACTCTGCACGTTTGGATCGAAACAGATGCGCATGCATGGGACCAACACCTGGATAATCGAGTCCAGCGGATATGGAGTAGGGTTCAGTAATCTGCCCATCTTCTGTTTGCATCAGTAGGGTTTTACTCCCGTGTATAATTCCTTCTTTTCCAAGGGCTGATGTGGCTGCACTTTCACCAGTATCAATTCCTTTACCAGCCGCTTCAACTGCGATGATATTCACGCGCTTGTCATCGAGATAATGATAGTATAAGCCAGCAGCATTGCTACCACCACCCACACAAGCGACGACATGATCGGGATAGTCACGACCTTCTACTTCTATAAGTTGACTTTTGCACTCCTCACTGATGACCGCTTGAAAACGAGCAACCATATCAGGATAGGGGTGTGGTCCAACCACAGAACCAATGATATAGTGTGTGTTCACAGGATTGTTGATCCAATCGCGGATGGCTTCGTTGGTAGCATCTTTGAGGGTCTTACTCCCCGATTGTGCAGCGCGTACTTCTGCCCCGAGCATTTTCATACGTGCTACATTTGGTGCTTGGCGTTTGATGTCCAATTCCCCCATATACACAACGCATTGAATTCCCATTAGCGCACAGACCGTCGCGGTGGCAACCCCATGTTGTCCTGCACCGGTCTCCGCAATGATGCGATTTTTCCCCAATCGTTTTGCGACCAAGATTTGACCGATCGTATTGTTGATTTTATGCGCTCCAGTATGACAAAGGTCTTCTCGCTTGAGATAGATTTTGGTGTTGTATTTTTCCGATAGTCGAGAAGCATAGTAAAGAGGAGTTGGCCTACCGACATAGTCGCGGAGGAGCTGGTCAAATTCAGATTTGAAATCCGCTTGTGCTGTAATTTCTAAATAATTTTGTCTCAATTCCTCTACATTGGGATAGAGCATTTCGGGAATGTACGCCCCTCCAAAATCTCCATAATATCCTTTTTCATTCACATGATAACTCATAGCTGTACACGTTGTTTAAATCCTTTAATCTCTTCAATTTTTTTTACTCCTGGCTCACTTTCAAACTGACTGTTTACGTCCAATGCATAAATTGGTAGATTGCGTTTGCGAATTTCGGTAATTGCATCCACAAGACCTAGACCGATGCCTCCGCTGAGAAAAAAAGGCGTATCTAATGAGTAGCCCATCAGCAGTTCCCAGTCAAAAGCAGTACCATTCCCCCCAGGGAGTGGACCTTGGGTGTCAAACAAAAAATAGGTGCAATGGTCTTGATAGGGAGCAAGTTGTTTAAAATCAAAATCAGGGCCAATCCGAAAGGCCTTAATCACTTCGCATAAGTTCAATAAGGCAGCGCATTGGCGCGGGCTTTCGTCGCCGTGGAGTTGAACGGCATCAAGTCCAAATAATTTAACTTTTGCTTTGATCTGCTCTGTTGTTTCGTCGACAAATACCCCTACTTTTTTGATGGCTTTGGGAATATCAGACGGAATCGTCGCACAATATCGTTTGGAAGGTTCCCAAAAGATAAAACCCATATAATCGGGCTTGAGACTCGCCAAAGCCGTTATATTTTTCTTTTCCCGCATGCCACAAACTTTGAGTTTCATCTGTTGAGTGATTTGATAAAGTTTTGTGCAGATACCCCAGGGTCATCTGTTTTCATAAAGTGTTCCCCCATTAAAAACCCTTGGTATCCATAGTCACGCAGTTCGATAATACTCTCTGGTGATGAGAGCCCACTCTCCGACAATTTGACAAATTCGGTAGGGATTTCATCGACCAAGGATTTACTTGTTTCTAGACTCACACGAAAGCTTGTGAGGTCTCTATTGTTTACTCCGATCATATCGATAGATGGCATGATGGATTTTTCCAATTCATCTGCATTGTGAACCTCCAATAAAACCTCCATTCCGAGCTGTTGTGCAAGTTCTGAAAGGGTTTGAATGTCTTTTCTTTCTAAACAAGCTGATATCAGTAAAATCGCATCTGCTCCATTGGCCTTGGCTTCTAAAACTTGGTATTCATCGACCATAAATTCTTTTCGCAATAGGGGAAGTTCGCAGGCCTGTCGTGCGAGAAGTAAGTCTTCGAGCGAACCACCAAAATATTGGTTATTGGTCAGCACCGACATTCCTGCAACACCTGCCGATGTATAGCCTTGCGCAACATCGGCCAGTCGAAGACCAAAATTGATGTTTGGCTTAGAGGGAGATCGACGTTTGTGTTCTGCGATGATTCCTTCGGTTTCGACGATATGTTTACAGAGAGAATTGGTCTGCCGTTCAAATAGTGGACTAGACTCAAGACGGTCAATTGAAACAATTTGCTTTTTAAGCTCCAAGTCCTTTTGAATATCGTTTACAATCTGTTGAAGGATGTTCATTTTGCGCTGAGTTGTTGAAGGGTTTGTATTGCTTGAAATGCTTTGCCTGATTCGATCGATTCTACGGCATGGGCATAGCCCTCTTGACTACTACATGCTTTGGCAGTGGCGATGGCAATACCAGCATTAGCACAAACCACTTGTTTTTGGGCTTCTGTGCCTTTGCCTTCCAGTACACCCATAAAAATAGCAGCAGCAGCATCTAGCGAGTCACCACCCCCAATTTGTGAAGATTCCAATTTTTCCAAGCCAAAGTTGGCTGCGTTGATCGTGGCAGTTCCATTATTAGACACCACTTTTGTATCGCCTGTGAGGGATATTTCATCATAGCCGTCTAAGGCATGGAGTATGCTGTATTGTTGGTTGGTCTCTTCCAAGACATAGCGATAAATCCGTTGAAGTTCAAGGTTAAATACGCCCACCATTTGTTTGTTGGGTTTAGACGGATTCACGAGAGGTCCGAGCATATTAAAAAAGGTTTTCAATCCGAGATCACGTCGAATGGGTGCAACATGCTTCATTGCGGGATGGAATAAAGGAGCGTGAAGAACACAAATCCCTGCCTTTTCGATGCAGTTTTGTAAAAAGTCTTGTTCTTTCGAAAATCGAATACCCAAGTGTTCCATCACATTACTCGATCCACAGGAAGAAGAAACTCCGTAGTTTCCGTGTTTTGCCACAGCAATCCCAGCACCAGCCGTCACAAAAGAGGCAAGGGTAGAGATATTAAAGGTGTCTTTTCCGTCTCCGCCGGTGCCACATAGGTCGATGGGGTCATAGTCCGACAAATCAATGGCAATACAAAGGTCTAGTAAAGCAGCACGAAAACCAGAAAGCTCGTCGACCGTAATCGGGCGCATCATATAGGTGGTTAAAAATGCTACCACTTGATGCGAATTGCATTTGCCTTGCCCAATGTCAAGCAAGGTGTTTTTAGCCTCGTCTTTTGTTAAGCTTTGATTCTGGATTCGTTTTTCTAATATTGCTTTCATTTTACATCTTTAACCAGTTGTTCAACAATTGCTTTCCCTCGGGGCTTAAAATGGACTCGGGGTGAAATTGAACGCCATAAATGTCGTACACCTTATGTTTCATTGCCATCACTTGCCCATGGTCTTCCTCTGCCAAAAGGACAAGCTCATCAGGCAAGGGTTTTTCGACCACCCAAGAGTGATAACGTCCAACTTCAAATTGCTTGCCCAAGCCCGCAAAAAGTGGGTCATCGACAAGAACCTGAATGGGGGTCGCTACGCCATGATAGACCTTGTCGAGGTTGGTCAGGGTACCACCAAAAACCTCGCCGATAGCTTGATGCCCCAAACAAACTCCCAAAATGGGCTTTGTTTTGGCATAGGCGGCGATGATGGTTTTTAAAAGTCCCGCTTCGTCGGGGATCCCAGGGCCAGGAGACAATACGATTTTATCATAATCCACCACCTCTTCGATCGTCAGTTGGTCGTTTCGCTTTACGGTTACCGCACAATCGAGGTCTTCGAGATAATGCACCAAATTGTAGGTAAATGAATCGTAATTATCAATGACAAGTATGTGCATAGTTATAGTTTTTCAGCTTCTTCCAGGGCCTTGTTGAGGGCTCCCAGTTTGTTATAGACTTCTTGTAATTCATTTTCGGGTTTGGACCCCGACACCACCCCAGCACCAGCTTGATAGTGCAAGACATTGTTTTTGCTCAAAAAAGAACGAATGATAATGGCATGATTGTAATTGCCGTCAAAGTCCATAAATCCGATTGCACCTCCATAAAAAGCACGACTTCGATTTTCGTATTCATCGATGAGCTGCATCGCTCGATGTTTAGGTGCTCCACTCAGCGTTCCAGCAGGGAAGGTGTCAGCCACAATTTCCATGGTGTCTCGGTTTTCTTTTTTCATTGCCGTAACCTTTGATACAAGGTGAATGACGTGGGAATAGAATTGAATTTCTCTGTTTTTTTCAACCTTCACTTGATTGCCATTTCGACTGAGATCGTTTCTTGCCAAATCGACGAGCATCACATGCTCGCTATTTTCTTTTTGGTCTTTTGCGAGCTCCTTGGCACGTTCGGCATCTTGTTTGTCATTGCCCGTTCTGCGAAAGGTACCCGCAATCGGGTGAATCTCTGCTTTTCCATCCTTAACAACCAATTGCGCTTCGGGCGAACTGCCAAAAATTTGGTAATCCCCAAAATCAAAATAAAATAAATAGGGCGACGGGTTGACCGACCGAAGAACACGATAAAGTGTAAAGTCATCCCCAGCAAATGGTTGAGAAAAACGTCTCGACAACACAATCTGAAATACATCTCCGCGATAGCAATGATGAATTCCCTTTTTGACAAGTTCGACAAATTCATCATCTGTCAAATTGGAATGGGGCTCACCTTGACGTGAAAAAGAATGCGTTGTGGGGTTTGGTGCTTGTAAAACGGCAACAACCTCATCTAGATTATTCTCGGTCTGGTAACAATGCGCATAGAGATGGGCCTCATTGTTGAAGACATTGATGGCAATGACGTTTTGGAAAAGCGCATAATACATTTGTGGGATATGAACACCTTCATCTTTTTCGGAAAACTGAATGTCTTCAAAATGCTGGACAGCATCATAGGAGGTAAAGCCAAACAAGCCGTTGGACACAAATCTTTCGGATTTAAAATTTCCTGCAAACTGCTTGGCAAAATCACTGCAATACTTGGCCACTCGCTCGTTTTCTGCCAGTTGGATTTGTTTGGATTTCCCATCGGGATAGCTCATGGACAACATCTGATTTTGGAGCTTGATATCCGCAATGGGATTAAAACAGATATAGGCCACACTGTTATCGTTGACTCCATAGTCCGAACTTTCCAACAGGATACTGTTTGGGAAATTGTTTCTGACTTTCAAATACATATTGACAGGCGTCATGGTATCGACGAGCAATTTGCGATGATGTGTCTGTAGTGTGTACTTCATAGGTTTCACAATAAAAAAAGGCCTGTCGTGATGACAAGCCCTTTGGTATGTATATACGAGGTGTGTCTCACGATTGTGTGTTACATGCAGACCACCAAGTATTGATATTTTTCATTTGCTATCCAAATATATAAATCAAGTATCAACTAGACAACTCAAATGAAAAATTATTTATTGTTGTGCGATCCATCACAATACCCATCGGGGTTTTGTGTGTTTCCACATCCGCATTTTGGACGATCGATTTTCATAGCTTTCAATTTTTAAAATGTTAATGTAACATTGAGGTCAAACTCGTTGTAGATGACACGGTCTCCGAGGTTGTCAAAAAAACTGTCAGAGCCATATCGAATATTGTATTTGGAGCGATCGATTTTGACTTTGGCTATGGCGGTATTACCATCGACAGTCATGGGAAAAATCACAGGGTGGGTTTGCCCTTTGATTGTAAAATCTCCAGTTACCGTATATCCGTCAGCAGATTGCTCGACTGCAGTGATCATCATGGTGGCACCTGGAAATTGCTCTACGCCAAAGAAATCATCAGAGCGAAGGTGTTTTTCCAAGTTCGCTTTCTTTTTCCCCTCAAGACTGGTCACCTGTATGCTTGTCATGTCTACCACAAAGTTTCCTCCTGTCAGTGTGCCTTCTTCAAAATCGAGCTCTCCACTTTCCAGTTCAATCGTTCCCCAACGCTCATAGGCAATTTTGTAGGCCTTCCACTCAATCGTGGCAGCAGTAACGGGAATCGGTTTGACAGTACCAAATGCGACAGTCGTCATTAGCAATAACGTTAGAAAAAAATAGGATTTTATTTTCATAATATAGAATTTAGATTAAAGTGTAACGAATAGTTTTTTATAGTTGTCTAGCAGGGCTGTCAATTCTTTTTCGGACAGTCTGCTTGCGACTTCATTTTCTTTTTTATCAATCACAGGATCAATAGTGGTCAAGATTTTAAGGCCTACTTTAGTGATATTGATTTCAACCATTCTTCGGTTTTCAGCACAGGACTTACGATCGACCAGTTTTTTCTCCAATAGTCGATCCACAATGCGTGTCGTATTACTCGTTTTGTGAATCATTCGAGAGGTGATGTATTGCAACGATGCTGGTTTTTCCTGACAGCCTCGCAAAATTCGCAATACATTAAACTGCTGAATGCTCAACCCATAGGGGTGTAAGGCACAACTGATTTCATCACTCATAAATTGCCCCAAACGCATACTCTCAACGATTAATGATCTTGCTAACATATTGAATTGTATTTACAACTGTTGTAGGTACAAATATAGTATTAATTTTTAATTCATCAAATTTTTATAAATTTAATGAATGTGGAAAAACCATTTGTTTATAGTTTTATTATTAACGGGCTGTATGTATCTTGGGCCCAAACAAAATAGCATGTCAGATCTATCACAAAATGAATGGGCTCAGGCCTTAACCGAGCAACCCGAAGCAGTTGCATTAGATGTACGCACAGAAGAAGAATTTGAAAGCGGACACATTCCCAACGCCAAAAACATCGATCTGCGAATGGGTCCTGGCTTTATCGACGAAATCAACACTTTGGACAAGAACAAATCGTACTATGTGTATTGTCGATCGGGAGCGAGGAGCGCGCAAGCCGTTCAATTGATGCGTGACTTGGGATTCAACGAAACCTATAATTTACTCGGAGGTATTTTGGAGTGGGAAGGTGAAGTGATAAAGTAGAGGCATGCCCCAAATGTGATGAATGAAAAACTACTGTACTACATCTGGCAGCAACAGCTGGCGAATAAACCGATGACAACGACCGATCAGAGGGAATTGGTTGTTGTACGAGCGGGACAGCGCAATACCAATAGTGGTCCTGATTTTTTATTTGCGCAACTCTAATTGGATAAGACGACTTGGGCGGGGCATGTAGAAATGCACATCAAAAGCTCGGACTGGTACGCTCATAATCACCATATCGATAAGGCCTATGACAATGTCATTCTTCATGTGGTGTGGGAGGAGGATATGCCTGTTTTTACTTCGGATGACCTCCCATTAGCCACCGTTATTTTGCGTGATTTTGTTAACAAGACACTCATACACCGCTACCAAGAACTATCCACTTCTGATCTTTGGATCCCCTGTGCAAACCGAATCAAACACATCGACCGATTTAAACAAATGGCTTTTTTTGATCGTTTTTATGTGGAACGACTGGCTCAAAAAACCAAAGTGTTTCAGCAATGGCTCGAGCAAACTGCCAACGACTGGGAAAATGTTTTGTTTATTGCTCTGGCCAAAGGATTTGGACTCTCTGTCAATGGCTTAGCGTTTGCAGCGATTGCGCAATCGATTCCTTTTTCTATTATTCGAAAGACCCAAGATCATGAGGAGTTGGAAGCTTTGCTGTTTGGTCAAGCAGAGATGTTGAAAGCTGAAATGGGCGACGCTTATTTGGAAAAGCTCCAAAAAAAATATCGCTATGCACAACACAAACTTCAATTAAATACTGTCAATGAGAAAGTCAATTTTTTAGAATGCGCCCCAGTGGTTTCCCCACCATCCGTTTGTCTTAATTGGCACAGCTTTATGTTCTTCATTCACAGCTCCTGGACAAGATTGTCGAGGGAGACCCACAAAAAAATGTAGAGGAGGTATTTTATGTATCCACATCTGACTATTGGTCAACCCATCATGTATTTGGTAAAGAGCACACAAAGCGAAAGAAAGGATTAAGTAAATCATTTCTTGATTTGCTGATTATCAACAACTTGATTCCATTTTTGTTTTGCTACTACAAAGCGCATGGGATCAACAAAACAGATGATCTCATTTCGTGGGCGAGCTCGATTCAGGCAGAGTCGAATAGTACCATACGCGCATTTTCTTCCTTGGGAGTCAGTGCTGCATCGGCGCTTGACAGTCAGGCCTTGCTCCAACTTAAGCATGTGTATTGCGACCAAAAAAAGTGTCTTTCCTGCTCATTTGGGCAAGAGTTCATACAAACTTGATATATTTGTAAGCATGAGGGTAGCACATCGCATTCGTCACCAGCTGGAACGACATGGCTTTGAAGTCTGTTCACGTCTTGCAGATCGTTTGGGAATGCGTGCTAGACCAGTCCGCCTATTTTTTATTTATATCAGTTTTTTTTCCTTGGGGATTGGCTTTGCGGTTTATCTTACCCTTGCCTTCTGGCTCCGACTCAAAGATCTGGTCTATGCCAAACGAACCTCAGTTTTTGACCTTTAACTTTGTTCTATGAAACGATTTATTTTTACAGCCATCGCACTTTTTTTCTCATCCCTTTCTTTTGCGAAAGATCGTGGTCTCGACGACCGCATCAATGAGGCGTTCAAACCCATTTCTGACTTTTTTTCAAGTCTTATTTTTTTTGAGATAGGAGGAAACCCTTTTGTTATTTACCTATTGGTTGGAAGTGCACTGTTTTTTACGATATACTTTGGATTCATCAATATTCGTCGTTTTCCTTTGGCAATCAATATAGTAAGAGGTAAATATGACGATATTGATCACCATGAGGTCGATCAAAAAGCAGCTGTCAATGTGGTTGACGGCGACGCTGTTGATACGATTAAAGACGAAAGTAGAGACGGTGAGGTCAGTCATTTCCAAGCGCTAACAACAGCAGTATCTGGAACAGTTGGTAATGGAAATATCGCTGGTGTTGCTTTGGCCATTGCTCTAGGTGGTCCAGGCGCTACTTTTTGGATGGTTGTCTGTGGACTGATTGGGATGTCCACAAAATTTGTCGAATGTACGCTTGGGGTCAAATACCGGGATGTTGGAGAAGATGGAACCGTTTATGGCGGACCCATGTACTATCTTAAAAAAGGACTCAAAGAAAGAGGTTTTACTCAGCTTGGAAAAATAGCAGCTATTGTTTTTGCTATTTGTTGTATTGGGGGTTCTTTTGGCGGTGGAAATGCCGCTCAATCAAACCAAGCAACAGTGGTACTTAAACAACTTCTTGGCCTTGAGAGCACCAGTGCTGGAGCTGTTATTGGATTATTAATGGCCATAATAGTTGGACTAATTATTATTGGTGGAATAAAACGTATCGCTTCAGTAACAGAGCGTGTAGTTCCCTTTATGGCATTACTGTACATTTTTGCTTGTCTTTACATTCTATTCATAAATTTTAATTTTTTGGATGATGCAATTGGATTGATAGTTAGAGAGGCTTTCAATCCAAAAGCTATGGGTGTTGGGGGTGTAATTGGGGTGTTGATGGTTGGATTTAAAAGAGCTGCCTTTTCCAATGAAGCCGGTGCTGGTTCTGCATCCATTGCGCACTCTGCGGTAAAAACCAAATATGCTGCTTCGGAAGGGCTGGTTGCCTTGCTCGAACCCTTTATCGATACAGTTGTAATTTGCACCATGACAGCATTAGTAATTATTACTTTTAATAGTCAAAATAAGTTTTCTTATGGGGATATGTCAAAATATGAAAATTCCTATCAAAATTCAGATGGTAGTTTTAGTGTCGATATCGACGGAGTAATGTACAATGATATAAGCGGTAAAGTGTTAATTGAAGGTAAACTTTATGAGGGAGCAGGGATAACATCTAAGGCGTTTGAACAGTACATTCCATTTTCTGATGTTTTTTTAACTATAGCAGTTTTTCTTTTCGCGATCTCAACCATGATTTCGTGGTCTTATTATGGAATACAATCCTGGAAGTTTTTGTTTGGAAAGGGCAGAAGAGCAGATTTGATATATAAGACTCTCTTTTTAACTTTTATAATCATTGGATCAGCAGCAACTATGGACTCTATTTGGGCTTTTTCAGATTCTATGATTTTTGCTATGGTTTTTCCAAATATGATTGGTTTGTTCTTCTTGTACCCAAAGGTCAAAGAAGAATTGCAAAGATATTTAAAAGCTGTGCGAGCTTAAACAGTAAAATCAATACAGTATGCCTCAATTTTCGAGATGGACACGTCCACAAAGACGTGGGTTACTTTTTTTAGCATTGGTATTTGTTGTTGGACATTTTTTACTGTTTTTTGTAAGTCAAGAACAACAACACTTTTACACCCCTTGCCTGATCATCTTGTCGCCAAGCGGGACTCCATACAGCAGCAATCGACGAAGAAAGACACCATCTATCCCTTTAACCCCAATCGACTTTCAGCATGGCATGCCTACCGCTTGGATTTGCCAAAGTCCTTAGTGGATATCATTCAATCTTGTGTTGCTCAGGAAAGCTATTTTCAAACCGCCCAGGAGTTTAAAGAATTTGCTGGCATAGCAGATCAAAAATGGCAAGAAATTGAACCATTTCTCCGATTTCCAAAATGGCAAACCGGACATCATGTAAAGAAAACAAAAAAACGTAAAAAACAATTCAATTCTGCCACAACGGAAGACTTGCAAGCAGTCTATGGAATCGGACCTGTATTGGCCGCTAGGATACTGTCTTCTCGTCAATAACTCAATGGGTTTTTGGTCAGAGATCAGTTGCAAGATATTTGGGGGATTGACACGCCTACCTTGACAAATATTTGGGAGTCATTTTCGTTGGATTCTGTACCCAATCATTCGATTGATATCAACACAGCCACGATTTCTGAGTTGGCAAGAAACTCCTATATAAGTCCCAGCTTGGCAAGTCGCATTGTGGCATATCGGACTTTTCATGAGGAAAAATCAGTTGGAAATTGATTGCAGATAAATTTGAACTCAATTCGATACGCATTGCTAGAATTGCCTTATATTTGAAATAAAAAAATTGCTAAAATGAATACGGATATTGCTTCCTATGATATGATAGAAACGGTTACAGAAACAAAACAACTTGTTGCAGACTCTGCACGTGATTTTGCTCATCAGTTCATCAAACCAAATGTGATGGATTGGGATGAAACACAGCACTTTCCTGTCGATGTGATGAAACAAGCGGGCACTTACGGATTCCTCGGGATGCTTGTTTCAGAAGAATATGGCGGTTCTGGTTTTGGATATCATGAATATGTTGCTGTGGTACAAGAAATTTCGAAAGTCGATCCTTCAATCGGCTTGTCGATCGCAGCCCACAATTCATTGTGTACCAATCATATTTTAAAATTTGGTTCATCGTCTCAGAAATCACG
>Ga0233438_10000971_pt1 | contig 33685 bp, 25 predicted proteins | sample SI_123_September_FD_182720 | JGI IMG/M metagenome (GOLD analysis project Ga0233438, IMG submission 182720) | Seawater microbial communities from Saanich Inlet, British Columbia, Canada - SI_123_September2016_10_MG | ecosystem: Environmental > Aquatic > Marine > Inlet | place: Canada: British...
TACAGACTGGTGCTTACTTTGTTCAAGTAGCCATCAACAACAGTATAGAAACTGTACGAGTGATTAAAAATTAAAATCCAATTTAATTTTATACAAAGCCTCGCTAAGAAATTAGCGAGGCTTTTTTTATACCCCTACTTCTCACTTCAATTCAATCTCTTTGTGTAACTTTGTGTCTATGATTGCAAGTGATTTTTCATTTATCATTCCTGTTTTTAATCGTCCAGAAGAAATTCGAGAACTTCTAGAAAGTTTTTGTGCTTTAGAATCTCCCAAGACGTTTGAAGTTGTCATCATTGAAGATGGCTCTACTTTAGATTCAAAACTCATTGTCGATCATTTTGAAGACCTTCTTAAAATAAGCTATTACGCCAAAGAAAACACTGGGCCTGGACATTCAAGAAACTATGGTATGGAACGTGCCAAAGGCCGTTATTTTATTATTTTAGATTCGGACTGTATTCTACCACCTACGTATTTAGAAGCAGTAATTTCTAAACTAAACTCCCACTATGTCGATGGATTTGGAGGACCCGATGCCGCCAAAGACAGCTTTACAGAATTCCAAAAAGCAATTAATTTTTCAATGACATCTTATATGACTACGGGGGGTATTCGAGGGGGTAAAATTTCCATTGAAAATTACGAGCCTCGAAGTTTTAATATGGGAATTTCAAAAGAAGCCTTTCAAGCTACAGGAGGGTTTGGACGGATTCACCCTGGAGAAGACCCTGATTTATCCATTCGACTCAAAGAAATGGGGTACCACTTACATCTCATTCCAGAAGCATTTGTATTTCACAAACGCCGAATCACATTAGAAAGTTTTTATACACAAGTTAATAAATTTGGGCAAGCCCGCCCAATTCTTAATAAATGGCATCCACGATCCAAACGTTTGACCTATTGGTTTCCAACCTTTTTTACTCTAGGTTTAATACTAAGCAGTGTCTTGTCCGCCTTAGGGTTTCATTGGTTTTTAGTTGTTTATGGTCTGTATTTTTTAGCCGCGATGATAGGGGCGTTTCGCGCTTCAAATAATATCATAGTTGCTTTTTTAGTTCTCCCTGCCATTCTCATTCAGTTTTTTGGTTATGGATTTGGGTTCCTCAAAGCCACCCTAAAATTAGGGCTTTCTTCTAAAAATGAAACCCAGTTATTCCCTCATTTATTTTTTAGAACTCAATGATAAAAAAAAATAATAAAATAAAATCAAATCTAGTACAAGGCAAGCGTCTGAACGTGTTTGTGTTGTTTTTGTTTTTGTCGTTTTTAATTTCGATGTTGGTAAAGCTATCAAATACGTACACACAAACACTGCAGTTTGAGTTGCAGCCCACTCTGTTGGAGTCCAATGAAGTCATAGTTTCTAAAGACGCAAAGACTGTCAATGTGACTCTTTCAGGTAAAGGCTTCGAACTCTTAAAGTACTATGTGGAAGCACGAATTATTGATGTTGATTTTTCTCAGTTAAATAAAGATAAAACCCATTATTTTTGGACGGAGCGCAGTCAACTTGAAAAAATAATTAATCATTTTGATTCAAAAATAGTTGTAAAATCCATCAATCCTGACACTCTTTTATTTGTCTATGACCGTCAGTTTATTAAAAAGATTCCTGTGGAGGTTTCCGTGAATTCAAGCTTTGCGTTTGGGTTTGATTTGGTCAACTCTTATCAGTCTGTTCCGGATTCTATTACCCTCATAGGTCCAGAATCCCTTCTTAAAATAATTTCTAAAATACAAACTAAAACCTTAAACCTAACGGATGTCAACTCCAACATAGAAAGGGTGGTAGCCTTAGACATTCCTAAAACCACACAACAAATCACCTATTCCGATCAATCGGTTTCAATTACAGGGGAGGTTGATAAATTTACTGAAGGCAGCGTCAATGTTCCAGTCACCATTGTCAATGTTCCTGAAAATCTGACTCTTAATTTCTTCCCTAAAGAAATTACGGTCATTTTTTATGCATCCTTGAATGCTTATAACAGTATAGAAGCCAAGCATTTTTCTGTTGAATGTGATTTTAATTCCTTAACTTCCGAGAACAAGTATTTGAATCCGGTGTTGGTAAAACAGCCAACAACAGTGAAAACAGCACAATTAAAAAGCACCGAATTTGAATATGTAATCACACCAAAAAATGACTAAAGTTGTAGGTCTTACTGGAGGTATTGGCAGTGGTAAAACAACTGTTGCTCAAATTTTTAAATCCTTGGGTATTCCTGTTTATAATGCTGATGAAGAAGCCAAGCTATTGATGCAAAACTCCGCCGCTATACAACAAGAACTCATCAACTTACTTGGTGAAGATTGTTATATAAATGGTCAATTGAACCGCTCTTATGTTGCCTCTAAAGTGTTTACGAATCCACGATTATTAGAGAAAATTAATGCCATAGTACACCCAAAAGTAGCTACTCATTTTGAGCAGTGGTGCTCCAATCAAAATGCTCCCTATGTTATCAAAGAGGTCGCTATTCTTTTTGAAACCAATACCCAACATCTTTTTGATTTTATTATCACGGTTACGGCACCAATAGATACCCGTATTCAGCGAGTGATGGATAGAGATCATAAATCCAAAAAGGAGGTGATGTCTATAATGAATAACCAATTACCAGATTCGGATAAAATTAATCAATCGAATTTTGTGATATTTAATGAAAAAATCACAGATTTAAAAGCTAAGTCCGTATTAATTCATAATGAAATTATTAATAATTTAAAAAATAACTAAAAATTTAACATTTTTGTTAAGTTGAGGTTAAAAGTTATTTTAACATAATTTAAAACCTTAGTTTTGATTGATGAATAAAAAATTGTTCACTTTGTTGGTTATTCTGATGAGTTTATCACTTATCGGAATTATTTTTGTTCAAGCTTACTATATCAATAATTCGCTAGAAACCAAAGAAGCACAGTTTACATTCAATGTGAAAAAAGCATTGACTTATACCACCAATCAAGTTGCGGACACTGAATATAAGAAATACGTCAAAGCCCTCAATAAAATCATCTCTGAAGGAATAGAGCCAGATACGACTGCTATTCGTAATATCACAGTTTACAAACAAGACAACAATACCAATCAGATTATTGTTTACAATACAGGGATTCTCGAAGAAAATTTCAAAGTGCCCTCTCTTATAGATCTCAACATAGACAGTTTGGGTCTGAGCAGTTTTAAAGGAAAAACCACTACTAAAATTTATGATAACAATATTTTTGGTGGTGACCTTATTTCGACCTCAGAACAATCCTTTGAGAAAGTCCTGAATATGGATAAATTACAAAAAGCTACTTTTGAAACACAATACAAATCAGAAATCAAAAACACTCCAATTCATCAGCGTGTTTCAACCAAAGAGATTAAAAAATTATTGTCAAAAAAATTAAGTGAAGACAACATTGATATCGGTTTTGAGTTTGCAATCTTTCACAACGATATTGGCACCAAAATACAATCCGATAACTTTGATCAATCCTTGGTTCCGACGATCGGAGCTCCTATTTTTTTAGACGATAATGATGAGAGTGATTTTAAGCTATTTATTAATTTTCCAGAACGTAAAAAATTCATTATCTCTTCGATTATAGGGGTCACCTTATTGTCGGTATTATTCACTTTAATTATTATCATTGCTTATACCAGTGCTTTGTATCAGTTGATCAAGCAGCGTAAAATATCGCTCATGAAATCTGATTTCATCAATAATATGACCCATGAGTTTAAAACTCCGATTGCGACCATTAACCTAGCATTGGATGCTATTAAAAACCCAAAAATCATCAACGATCAAGAAAAAGTAAAACGTTACTTGGGAATGATAAAGGATGAAAATAAACGTATGAATGCGCAAGTTGAAAACGTTTTAAGAATTTCTCAACTTCAGAAGAAACAACTTAACATAACTAAAGAACGGCTTAAATTACACGACTTAGTAGAGGATGCTATCACGCATGTAGAGCTTATTGTAGAGGATAGAAGTGGTTATATTAAAACACATTTTAATGCCACCAAAACTTCTGTATTGGCAAATGAAACTTACTTCACAAATGTGATCGTAAATATTTTAGATAACGCTATAAAATACTCACCCGAAGCGCCAAAAATTGATGTGTACACAGAAAATATAGGTAACAACATTTTGTTAAGTGTCAAAGATCAAGGAAAGGGTATGAATAAAGCCGTACAAAAACGTATATTTGAAGAGTTCTATAGGGAATACACTGGCAATGTACACAACGTTAAAGGGCATGGATTGGGTTTAGCGAATGTAAAACGAATTGTAGATAATCATCAAGGGATTGTTTCTGTTGAAAGCGAAAAAGGCAGAGGAAGTACTTTTACTATAAAATTACCACTAATAGCATAACATCATGGAAGAAAATTTAAAAAAAATATTACTAGTCGAAGATGATCCAAATTTTGGAACTGTATTAAAAGAGTATTTATCTCTTAATGGTTATGAAGTTGTTCATGCCAAAAATGGGATGGAAGGCTTTGAGAAATTCAAAAAAACAGACTACCATTTGTGTATTTTAGATGTGATGATGCCCTATAAAGATGGGTTTACACTGGCCAAGGAAATTCGTGAAAAAAACTCCGAAATTCCAATCATTTTCCTCACCGCTAAAGCTTTGAAAGAAGATGTTTTAAAGGGTTATAAAGTGGGTGCTGATGATTATCTAAACAAGCCATTTGACAGTGAAGTTCTTTTGATGAAAATTCAAGCGATTATTCAACGTAAAACAGTAGATACACTTGCTGACAGCAAACAGTTTGAGTTTACAATTGGTGAATTTAGCCTGAACTCTAAGTTACGTTTTCTTACCTACAAAGAAGAAAAGCCAGCTAAGTTATCTCCTAAAGAAAATGAGTTGCTTCGATTGTTGATTTTACATGAAAACGATCTGATGCCTCGCGAAATTGCACTGACTAAAATTTGGAGAGATGACAATTACTTTACTTCTCGAAGTATGGATGTTTATATTGCCAAATTAAGGAAATATTTGAAACTCGATCCGAAAGTAGAAATTTTAAATATTCACGGAGAAGGCTTCCGATTGGTTATAAATAAATAACAGCTAAGAAATCATTTTTAGCTAATTTTTTTTAGCTCTGTATTCAAATAATCTAAGATATTTTGAACGTCCGTATCGTATTCAAACCACTTTGTTTCCGTGTCTTTCTGAAACCAAGTCAACTGACGTTTGGCAAAGCGCCGGGTATTTTTCTTAATTTCTGAGATTGCAAAATCCAAGGTCCACTGCCCGTCAAAATAATTAAACAATTCTTTATAACCCACAGTATTGAGTGGATTTAGTTTTCTGTGTTTAAATACAGTTTTGGCTTCCTCCAGCAAACCATTTTCAATCATTTGTTCAACCCTGTTATTAATTCGCTCATAAATCAAAGTTCGCTCTGCCTTTAACCCAATGGATATCGTTTTAAAAGGTCTTTGTGCTTTGTGTTTGTTTAAAAAAGAGGAGTAAGGCTGTCCTGTACCTCTACAAATCTCCAATGCCCTTATGATACGGTGTGGGTTTTTAAGAGCAATTGTTTCGTAGCTTTTAGGATCTAATCGCTTTAATTCTTGCTGAAGAAATTCCAGTCCCTTTGATTCTAATTCTCTGTTGAGTTGTTCTCTAACTTCCGTCATGATATTTGGAAATTCATCAAATCCTCTAATCACTGCATTGACATATAACCCAGAGCCACCCACCATTACGACAACATTATTTGAAGCATGTAATAATTCAAGTTTTTCTAGGGCATCTTTTTCAAAAGCACCAACACTATAGATGTCTTTAATTGATTTGTGATGAATAAAATGATGTCTAGCGAGTTTTAATTCCTCGTTGTTTGGAGCTGCAGTTCCAATCGGAATTTCTTTATAAAACTGACGAGAATCTGCAGAAATAATCTCGGTATTAAAATGGGTAGCCAACTTCAAACTAAGAGCCGTTTTCCCGATACCTGTAGGACCTATAATCGAAATAAGACAGTTATTCATTACCAATTTTATGACCACATTTGTGACAAAATTCAGCATTATCTTGGTGATATGCTTCGTTACAGTTGGAGCAAGTTTGGGTGTTGTGTGGAATTAGTTTTTCTTGTGTTTTGGTCATTTCAGAGGTGACAATTCCAGTTGGAACCGCTATAATTCCATATCCTAAAATCATTATTAATGAGGCTATAAATTGTCCTAAAGCTGTAATTGGTGCAATATCCCCATAACCAACAGTTGTCAATGTGACAATAGCCCAATAAACACTGCGAGGAATACTCGAAAAGCCGCTTTCTTGGTTACTTTCTACTAAATACATAACCGTTCCTAAAATGATACATAGCACAATGACAAAAGAAAGAAATACAGCTATTTTTGCTCGACTTCGTTTTAATGCTATTCCAAAATTAGCACTTTCTCCAATAAAACGAGTGAGTTTTAAAATTCTAAATACACGCAATAATCGCAAGGCTCTCAACGCCACTAAAGAATGTGTTCCTAAAATAAATAGCGACAAGTATTTAGGAATGGTCGATAGTAAGTCGATAATTCCATAAAAACTTAATATATAAGTTCTCGGTTTTTTAACAGTAATAATTCGAAGGATATATTCAATGCTAAACAAAATTGTAATTACCCATTCTGAAAAATTGAGAAATGTTGCATATTTTGTTTCGATACTTTCGACACTTTCTAACATCACAAGCAGGATGCTGATAAGAATGACAATTAAAAGAATGACATCAAACAATTTACCTGCAGGCGTGTCAGCTTCATAAATAATTTCATGAACTTCTTCTCTCCAATTTTTTGGTTTATTTGATTTAGACATATCTCAAAAATACTAAAAAAGATTAATCTTCAAGTTTAATTATTTTTAATCTTTTGTGACGACGCATAAAACTTTGAATGATATGCTGGGCATCTTTATTGTGTTCCATTGGGGTTAAAATAGATTTAAGTACGGCGGTGGTATGAATTTGAAAGTTTAAATTAAAATACGCATATCCTCTAAAAACTCCATTTTCTATCAAGACTGCACTTCGTTCATCAACTTCTCTTCCGTAGTCGATGATGATCATGTTTTGATCTTTAAAAGTATGAGAATCAATGAGATTTAAAACTCTTTTGTTGTAAATTTCTGAAGGTTCTTCCGAAATGCAGGCGCCTGCACAGCTTTTAATATCGTATCCAAAACAGGAATTGGCAGTTTTATAAAGCCCACAAAGTTTTTGACACAGTTGGTTTTGTTCCACAATTTTGTTCATAAAACTTTTTCCACTTTCATGATTTGAAAATGTAGTAATTGGTTTTTGTTTGCCTTTGATTTTTTCAATTTTCAAGTTGATATAGCCCTCAGGATCTCTAAAACTAAACAAGCCATGTGTGAAAATTGTACGTCGAAGTGCGCGATTTAATTTGGGTTTATTACGTTTAATTTCTTCACTTTCTTTAAGAAGCGCTACCAATTCACTGCCAGTTTCGTCATAGGTGACTGTGGCTACTTCGAGCTGAATTTTTTTTGATTTCGGCGTTTGACCAGTGAAGTGCTGGTTGATACGACTTTTGATGTTTTTACTTTTTCCGATATATACAATTTCTCCATCTGGTTTGTGAACATAATAGACGCCTGTAACTGATGGTAATTTAGAAATAATATCGGTGAGCTTGGGTTCCATTTGATGTTTTGCATCCAAACGAATAGCTTCCTTGATAATTGTTTTTTCGACATCTTTATCTAGGAGCATTTTAAAAAGCTTTACGGTAGCTGTTGCATCACCTGAAGCACGGTGGCGATCACTCACGGGAATTCCTAATGAGCGCACAAGTTTTCCTAAACTGTAGGAAGGAAGGTCTGGGATGAGTTTTTTAGAAAGCTCTACGGTACATAAATTCTTACGTTCAAAATCAAAGCCAAGACGTCTAAATTCCGTCTTTAAAATTCGATAATCAAACTGCGCATTGTGAGCCACCAAAATACAGTCTTCAGTGATTTCTACAATTCGTTTGGCTATTTCATAAAATTTGGGTGCAGAGCGAAGCATTTTACTATTGATTCCTGTTAGGTTCACAACAAATGGTTGGATGTCCCGTTCGGGGTTGACCAGACTTATAAATTGATCTACAATTTTATGCCCGTCAAATTTATAGATAGCAATTTCCGTAATGCCTTCTTCATTAAATTTACCTCCGGTGGTTTCTATGTCTAAGACTGCGTAGATAGTGCTGTTTTAAATGGCGTAATTTCTAGCTCCAAAGATACTACTTCCAACGCGAACCATCGTACTTCCGCAGTCAATAGCTAAGGGATAGTCGCCACTCATTCCCATAGAAACTATTTCTAGGGATGAGCTTATATTTTTTAAACTCTCAAAAGAGTTTTTAAGACTTGTAAATTCTTCTTTAATTTGAGCGGTATTTTCTGTAAAACTAGCCATTCCCATCACACCTACAATCGCTACGTTTTTTAAGTTTTTAAAATGATCGGACTCTAACAAAGCACGGGCTGCTTTCTCAGTCATTCCAAATTTGGTGTCCTCCTGAGCTATTTTTAGTTGTAACAAACAGTTGATTGTCCGTTGGTGTTTTACGGCTTGTTTATTAATCTCATTGAGTAATTTCTCGGAATCCACCCCGTGAATCAAATCCACAAATTCAGCCATGTATTTGACTTTATTGCGTTGTACATTTCCAATCATATGCCATTGTATGTCTTTGGGCATTTGTTGGTATTTGTCAGCCATTTCTTGAATTTTATTCTCTCCAAAAATACGTTGTCCAGAATTATAGGCTTCCATCAGGTCTTCGACGGGTTTTGTTTTAGACACCGCCACTAAGGATACATGACTCGGCAGTTGAGATTGAATCTCAGATAAATTGGTTTTTATAGACATAATTAAAACTCGTATATAGTGATTCCACTTCTAATTTTCGGATAGATATAAGTGCTTTTTGGGGGCATCACAGCATCCGAGTCTGCGATGGCCTTTAACTCTTTTGTTTCAATTGGAAACAGTGTAAACCCTACAGCATGCTCTCCACAGTCCACGGTTGATTTAATTTGCTCTAAACTGTCCGATCCATGTATATACCCTATCCGAGGGTTGGAACGTACATTGGTAATTCCCAAAATAGGTTTTAAGAGCTTTGTTTGTAATATATAGGTGTCAAGTTGGTCGATTGCCGATGGTCTGTTATGTATTGTTTCACGTAAAGATAAGGAATAAAAAACGCCCTCTATATACATGGAAATATCATGTCGTTTTGAACTTTTGTAAGGTTTAGATCCTTTTTTTTCAAGGTTAAAAACCCTATTAACTTTTTCTAAAAAAGCTGATGTGCTTAGTCCATTTAAGTCCTTAATTACTCTGTTATAATCGTATATTTTGAGTTGACTTTCTGGTATTAAATAGGCTAAAAAATAATTGTAAGACGGTTCAATTATGGGTGTTTCTTTTGATGTTAGTTCACGTGCCAGCAGTGCCGAGGATGCGGAGCGGTGGTGGCCATCTGCGATGTAAAGTGAGGGAATCTTATGAAATGCCTTTTTAATAAAAATAATATCTTCTGGATTATCGACACGCCAAAGTTTGTGAGTTTCATTGTTAGTTTTCCAAGAGTGAATATCTGAAGCTTTTGATTTGGCAGTTTCAAGATGGGATTCAAGCAGCAAATCGTCTGGATATGTTAGCAGTACAGGAGCTGCATTGAAGCGAACAGTTTCTAAATATTTTTTAAATGTATGCTCCCGTTTCGAAATCGTTGCTTCGTGTTTTTTGATGACTTGGGTGTCGTAATCCTCTACACTAGCCGTAGCCATGACGCCACAAAACAAATGTCCGTTAGCTTGTACTGTTTCATAGATGTAGTAAGAAGGATTAGCATCTGTAATGAGAATATTTTCAGCTTTAAAGGCTTCAAATTTTTCTTTTACCATTTTGTACCGTTCTGGTTTTTCGATTTCTAGATGGGGATTTTTCTTTATATTGATAATACTCAAAAAAGACGTGGGATGTTTTTTTAATTCTTCATCTAATTCTTCTTTGGAGTATGTATTAAATGACCTTGAGCTGAAATTTTCAACGTTGTTTTTTGAGGGTCGTACCCCTTTAAATGGATTTATTTTTGCCATTTCTTGGGAATGAATATTAAGAAAACTGAGCAGAAACAATGACTGCTTTTCGTTCTTTTGAATAATCGTAAAATCCTTCCCCAGTTTTAACGCCGTACTTCCCAGCACGCACCATATTTACTAAAAGCGGGTTTGGAGCATATTTTGGATTTTTAAATCCGTCATACATCACTTCTAAAATAGACAAACAAACATCGAGTCCTATAAAATCGGCTAATTCTAGAGGTCCCATAGGATGGCCCATTCCAAGCTTCATTACTGAATCAATTTCTTTAACCCCTGCCACTCCTGTATACAATGTTTCGATGGCTTCATTTAACATGGGCATTAGAATTCGGTTGGCAACAAACCCAGGGTAATCGTTAACAACAACGGGAATTTTATGAATTTTTTTAGTAAGATTTATGATGAATTCAACAACTGATTTTGAAGTGTTGTAGCCCGCTATGATTTCTACCAGTTTCATGAGGGGTACGGGGTTCATAAAATGCATTCCAATAACACTTTCTGGTCTTGAAGTTTGAGCAGCTATTTGAGTTATGGATATAGACGATGTATTGGTCGCTAATATAGTGTCTTCTGGACATGCTTGATCCAATTGCTTAAAGATACTCAGTTTTAAATCAATATTTTCAGTAGCGGCTTCAATAACGAGACTGGCATATTCAACACCTTCATTAATATTTGTAAAGGTTGAAATATTATCTAAGGTTTGTGTCTTTTTAGTTTCGTCTATTTTTTCTTTAGCGATTAAGCGGTCTAAATTTTTGGTAATCGTAGCAATGGCAGCTGTCAACGCTGTTGGATTTACATCAATTAATTGAACTTTAAATCCTGCTTGTGCGAACGTATGAGCAATGCCATTACCCATGGTTCCGGCTCCTATAACTGCAATATTTTTCATATCTATTTTTTTAAAAACAACCTATAATTTGGTAAGCAACTCTCAGGGCTTCTGTTCCATCTCTAAGTGTTACTACAGGTTTCGTATTGTTATTGATGGCGTCAGCAAAACTTTCAAGTTCATCTAAAATAGCATTATTTGGAGTAATTTCAGGATTTTCAAAATAGATTTGTTTTTTAACCCCTTCAGCATTTTGTAAAACCATATCAAAATCTCCAGGAATTTTAGGCGCATCTTTCATTTTTACCACTTCTACTTGTTTCTCCAAAAAGTCAACACTGATGTATGCGTCTTTTTGGAAAAAACGACTTTTTCGCATATTCTTCATAGAAATTCGACTAGCTGTCAGGTTGGCAACACAGCCATTTTCAAATTCTATCCTTGCGTTAGCAATGTCTGGAGTTTCACTAATAACTGAGACACCACTTGCGGTGATGTTTTTGACAGGCGATTTTACAACGCTCAATATAATATCAATATCGTGAATCATTAAATCTAAAACTACAGGAACATCAGTACCACGTGGATTAAATTCAGCCAAACGATGTGTTTCAATAAACATAGGAGATTGGATATCGTTTTTTACCGCTTTAAAAGCGGGGTTAAATCGCTCAACATGTCCGACTTGTCCTCTTAAGTTGTTTTCAGAAACCAATAAACGTATTTGTTCGGCTTCTTCAACGGTATTAGTAATAGGTTTTTCAATAAAAACATGTTTCCCTTTGGTGATTGCTTTGATAGCGCAAGTATAATGAGAGAGAGTGGGCGTAACAATGTCAACTACATCAACCGAATTTATGAGGGCTTCTAAGGATTCGAAAAATTTGTATCCAAACTCAGTTTCGACCTTTTTTCCGTTGGAAGCATCTGGATCATAAAACCCTATAAGATCATATTTCTCAGATTTTTGAAGTAGTTTTAGATGTATTTTCCCAAGATGACCAGCCCCTAGGACGCCTGCTTTTAGCTTCATGATATATTTTTTTTGTAAAACTATGATTTTTTTATAGCATACTTAACATCCTAACATAATTTTATCACAAATAAACTTTAACAATAGCTTCTTTCAAATAAGACTGCTTAGATTAAATAATATTCATTTACAGATTACATCGATTGTATTTAAAGACTCTAAATATTATTAAGAATAAGAAAATCATATAACATATTTTGGTGTTTTAACTTCACTACAAAACAATCACTCAGGTAGAAGAGCCTACCAACACACAACTTGTTTATTAAGAATGAAAAATAGTTTCTTTGATGAAACTTATCTAATGAATGGAATATGAGTTTTTTAAAATATAAGCAATTTGAAGTTTAAGTTCGTAAATTAGGTCACTCATTGAATCTAATAATATTTCCTTATAAATTTGACTTCATTTAGTGTTTAGACTATCTTTACTTTTTTTAAATTTGAAGCGTATTCTCCATTTTATCTACAACTTTGAAAGATACATTTAAACATCAAGGACTCCGCAAGCAATTAGTTTCAACACTTTCTGCAAAAGGAATTAAAAATTCTGCAGTTTTAGCTGCTATTGGCGATATACCCCGGCACCTTTTTATAGACTCGGGATTTTTAGACCATGCCTATCAAGACAAAGCATTTCCCATTGCAGCCAGCCAGACCATTTCACAACCCTATACTGTGGCATTTCAGTCTGAATTATTAGAAGTTAAACCAGGAGATAAGGTTCTTGAAATTGGTACAGGAAGTGGCTATCAAACCGCCGTATTATGTCTGTTAGGTGCACAAGTTTACAGCATCGAACGCCAACTAGAGTTGTTTAAAAAAACCAGTCAATTTTTACCAAAAATAGGTTATGTGGCAAAACGTTTGATTTTTGGAGACGGTTATAAAGGACTAAAAGACGAAGCGCCTTTTGACAGCATCATTGTGACTGCAGGTGCACCATTTGTTCCTAAACCATTATTGTCTCAACTAAAAATTGGAGGGCGTTTGGTCATTCCTGTGGGGGATGAAGATCAAATCATGACGCTCTACATTCGAAAGGGACCCAAAGAGTTTGAAAAGCATGAATTAGGCAATTTTAAGTTTGTGCCGCTTTTAGAAAACAAAAACTAGAAACTAATTCCAAACAATACACCGTCGTTTACAAAGCCGGAATGGTAAGAACGTACATAATCAACTCTTAAAAAGCGGTACTTTTTCCAACCAATATTATTAACCCCTAAACTAAACTCTTGATACGGTTTTTGGTCTTGAGATGAAAACCCATGAACTCCAATAATCAGGTTGTAGTTTAGTGTATTAATTAAGGGGATTTTGCCAAAAATATACCCCTTAAAATCGTGCTCTAAGTGGTATTCAAAATAATTTTCGGAAGTACTAAAGTCGTAATAGCCTACATTTTTAAAGCTCGATAAATACCTATTGTCCAGACTTACATGCGTTTGATTGCCATTGATGTGTTTAGCATCCATAAATGCAACAGAAGAAGCTCCAAAAAAAGTACCTCCTAATAGGTTGTAACTTAAACTTCCTTTGTTTTCCAGACTAAAATTTTGAGACAGATTCACAGTCAGATGGTCATAATTATAGTGTGAGTTTGTAGCTCCAAATCCTTTTTCGTAACTAAAATTTAACCTCGGATATTTAGGGGTGTTTAAATTAAATTTACTCCCTGGATAGCTGAGGTATTTTTGCCCAAATCGTATGGCTCCTCTAAATTTAAATTTCAGAATATTATGATTTTCAAAAGGTGCAGAATCAAAATTTAAAGGATCCAAAGGGTTGTTGCTTGTATAGGATTTATCATCGTAATTGATGAAGGTAAAATCGCTGCTATTAAGAAGTCCTCGTCGATTCTCATAACTAAGTGCAGTCCCAAATCGGAAGCCGTTAAAAAGCTCCTGACCATAATTTATTTTGACAAATCGATTTTCAAATAATTTCATATAATTGTCCTCAAAAAACAAGCTACTCGTTTCATTGATTAAACTCGAAATGGGGTCTTGTTCGTTGTATTGTTGGACTTTTATCCCACTACTAAACCCTATGTTTAAATCATTGACATTGTTAAATTTATATCTAAAACCTATGGTTGCTCTAAGCGTATTGGTATCAAAACTGTAATTCACTTGATTTTCTATAGAAAGTTGTTTTCTAAATTCATCGTACTGTTTTGTGAAATTTAAATCTAAATTGATATTATACCCTTGCACCGTGTTAAAGTTGAGTCCAGCCAACGGACTGCTGATGCTAAATTCTTTGTCCTCAAATGAGTTTTCGTAAGTATAACCAGAAATCAAATTTCCAAGTTTAAATTTATTATGACTCGCATCAATTGAATCCAAATAGCTTTTGGAATTGTATAAAGTTTGAAGACTGTCTTTTTTGATATAATCTTTAAACTCTTCGGAGGTTAATGGCACCGGTCTGAAGCTATTCCAATAGGTAGAATCTTTTTTATTGGCTTCGGGTTCAAAGGCTAAAACCTCATTTGTAAACACATTTTTCTCAAAATTGGGATTGAGTTTGTAATTGGAATAATTGGCCACAAAACTTCCGTTGCCATTAAAGCCAAAAAATCCAAATTCAAAACTGATTGTTTGAGAACGCAGCACCCAAAAATCACTTTCTCCATCATAAGAAGCATTTTGTTTGAATGTGATCAAATCTATGGCAGGCGATTGAATTTGCTTGCCCGTAACGCTCAGCTCAAGGCCGTATAAGCCCCATTGATCTTCTACAACATAAACCACTCCCGAAAACACACGGTCGTTTTCACGTCTTGGAATTACCTTAATTTTATTAATCAAACGGCCGCCATTGTCATAAAAAACACCTTTGAGTTTGTAGCGGTAATAATTAAAGGCATAATCGGCAATAGGCGACACAATTTCTGAACCCATTTCAATCGTATTCTTGTAAAAATTATAATCGACATCACTTGCGTTGTTGAAGCTAAACCCATTAGAATCGCCACTTACTTTTGATGCGATAATTTTTTCTGAAAGCTTGTCAGGTTTTTGGTAATTTATTTTTGAAACGGTTTCGGATAGATATAAAATTCCAGATCGTGTTGAGTCCAAGACGCCTTTCATATCGCCTATTTCTTGACCCATAAATTTCTCTGGAACGTCTTTGAGTCGGATGATGCCTTTGGAATAGAAGTCGGCAGCATAGGAATTAATTTTTTCTAGTTGTGCTTTACGCTTGGCAATAGCAGCTCGTATAATCCGATTGGCAGGATTTTCATTGGAAGAAATGACCACTTCATTTAAAGAAATATTTTCTTCCAACAAAGTGATGTCTAAGGTATAAGGAAATTCTTTAATGTCAAGGGCTTTGGTTTGTGTTTTATATCCCAAAAACTGAAAGACAATGGTGTAGCTTCCGGGTTTTGACAGCGCCAATTCATAATCCCCTTGTTCATTAGAGGTGGTACCTCGATACGAATTTTCAATATAAATATTCACAAATGGAATGGGTTGGTTTTCAAGGTCTGAAATATTGCCTTTGAGTTGGGCAGATACAGAAAGTGAACAAAAAAATAAGAGGATTAAAGAACGCATGCTGTTGGATGTAGGTTTGTAATTTATAAGACGATTGATTTTATTGGATGTTACAAAAAGCGTTTCCTTTTTTGAAGGTTCAAATACAGTACTACTTAAAATTCTTCTTCACCCGGTCTAAGTCGCGTTTGTTATCGCGATCTTTCATTGTTTCTCGTTTGTCAAAGAGTTTTTTTCCTTTAGCAAGCGAAATTCTCAGTTTTGCAAAGCCTTTTTCATTGATGAAAAGCTTGAGAGGAACGATGGTTAGTCCCGTGTTTTTTACTTCTTTTTCGAGTTTTTTCAGCTCTTTCTTGTTTAGTAGTAACTTCCGTTCTGCTTTAGGAGCATGATTGTAATGATTTCCAAAATCATACTCTTGAATGGTCATATTAATTACAAACAGTTCACCTCTTAAATTAAACTCACAAAAACTCTCGGTTATAGACGCCTTACTTTCCCGAATCGATTTGATTTCAGTTCCTGTCAATACAATACCAGCGGTGTACGTATCTAAGAGTTCATACGTAAATCGTGCTTTTTTATTTAATATGTTAACAGACTTTTTCATTAATGGTCAAAACTAAGCAAAATATCAATCGATTGCTAAATCGTATCTATAATTTATTAGGATTTTACTAGCGGTGTTTGAGTAAACAGCATTCTATTATTTAGCGTTTAAATAGAAAAAAAGCAATGCAGTTCTAAAGAATAGAATTCACATTGCTTTTTAACTAACTAACCAACACTTGTAAGACGAGAAACAAATCAAATTGTTACAGTTTATCAGTAACTAAATCACTTTGATTTCTAAATACTAGCTGATCATCAAATGCATCTAGTAAAATGATACTGTCTTTTGTAATACTTCCAGCTAGTAGTTCCTTACTTAACGCATTAAGAACTTCTTTTTGAATGACTCTTTTTACGGGACGAGCTCCGTATTCGGGTTGATAGCCTTTTTTTGCCAAATATTTAATAGCTTCTTCGGAGGTGTCAAAAGTAATCCCTTGTTTTTTAATAAGTTTTGAAACATTTTTAAGTTGCAAACCAACTATAGCCTCAATGTCTTTTTGAGTTAAAGGGGTAAACAGAACCGTATCGTCAATTCGATTTAAAAACTCAGGTCGCACTACTTTTTTTAACAAGCCTAATACTTCAATTTTAGCAGCTTCCATGGCCGTGTCAATATCGGGAGTCGCTTCAAACTTCTCTTGAATCACTTCACTTCCCAAATTAGAAGTCATGATAATAATGCTATTTTTAAAATCAGCAATACGCCCCTTATTATCGGTCAACCGGCCTTCGTCTAACACTTGTAGTAAGATGTTAAATGTATCGGGGTGTGCTTTTTCAATTTCATCCAATAGCACTACGGAGTAGGGTTTTCGTCGCACTGCTTCGGTCAGTTGACCTCCTTCATCATACCCCACGTATCCCGGAGGTGCCCCTACCAAACGACTGACCGCATGACGCTCTTGGTATTCGCTCATGTCAATTCGTGTCAGTGCATTTTCGTCATCAAACAAATAAGCTGCCAATGTTTTTGCCAATTCAGTTTTCCCGACTCCCGTAGTGCCTAAAAATAGAAATGTACCTATGGGTTTATGTGGGTTTTGTAATCCAGATCGACTTCGACGTACCGCATCACTGACAGCCGTTACCGCTTCTGTTTGTCCTACAACTCGTTTGTGAAGAACCTTCTCTAGTTTTAAAAGTTTTTCACGCTCAGATTGAATCATTTTTGTGACCGGAATCCCTGTCCATTTAGCGACTACTTCCGCAATATCTTCATAAGTAACTTCCTCCTTTATTAATGCGCTCTGTTGATTTTCGATCAATTTTTTTTGAAGGGACTGCAACTGTTCTTCGGAATCTTTAATTTTGCCATAGCGAATTTCAGCTACCTTTCCATAATCTCCATCACGTTCTGCTTTTTCAGCGTCATTTTTAAAATTCTCGATATCAGATTTAGTTGTTTGAATCGCCTCCACAAGGTCTTTTTCACTACGCCATTTCGCTTCCAAACTATTGCGATCTTCTTTTATATTTGCTAAATCGGCTCTAAGAGATTTTAGTTTTGATTCGTCTTTCTCTCTTTTAATCGCTTCTATTTCTATTTCAAGCTGCATCACCTTTCGATCCAGAACATCTAGTTCTTCTGGTTTTGAGTTGATTTCCATTCGTAGTTTTGAAGCTGCCTCATCCATTAAATCAATGGCTTTGTCCGGTAAAAAACGATTGCTAATGTAGCGGGTTGAGAGTTCTACCGCTCCAATAATGGCCTCGTCTTTGATTCGCACTTTATGATGAGTTTCATACTTTTCTTTGATACCCCTAAGAATAGAAATAGCACTTTCAGTATCTGGTTCGTTGACAATGACTTTCTGAAAACGTCTTTCAAGTGCCTTGTCTTTCTCAAAATATTTTTGATACTCATCTAAGGTCGTTGCGCCAATCGCTCTCAGTTCGCCACGTGCTAAAGCAGGTTTTAAGATGTTAGCTGCATCCATAGCTCCTTGACCGCCGCCTGCACCTACCAAGGTATGAATCTCATCAATGAAAAGCACAATATCCCCCTCACTCTCTGTGACCTCTTTAATCACCGCTTTTAAACGTTCTTCAAACTCGCCCTTATATTTCGCTCCAGCGATCAAGGCACCCATATCAAGTGCAAAAATTTGCTTGTCTTTTAGGTTTTCAGGAATATCTCCTGCAATGATTCTATGCGCCAATCCTTCTGCAATGGCTGTTTTTCCAGTTCCAGGCTCGCCCACCAAAATCGGGTTATTTTTAGTACGTCTTGATAGTATTTGTAGAATACGTCGGATCTCTTCGTCTCGACCAATGACAGGATCTAAGCGATTGTCTTTGGCCATCTGATTAAGATTTTTGGCATATTTGTTCAGAGCGTTATAAGTTTCCTCTTGGTTTTGAGATTTTACAGAATGCCCTTTTCTTAAGTTTTCGATCGATGCTATTAAGTCTTTCTCTGTAACCCCTTGGTCTTTTAAGATTTGAGATATTTTACTTTTAGAATTAAAGATAGCTAAGAGCAGATCTTCGATGGCTACAAATTCACCTCCCGATTTTTTAGATAAAATTGCTGCATCGTTGAGTGATTTCATAGCACTCCTTGAAAGCATGAGATCGCCGCCACTTACTTTAGAGAAGGAATCGAGTTCTTTCTCTAAAATTTGTAATAACAACCCAGTGTTGAGGTTGAGTTTTTTGAAGATAAACGGCAATACATTTTTATCTACTTCATAGATTGCCTTAAACAAGTGTTCGTTTTCGATTTGTTGATGCCTATAACTTTGTGCAATTTGTTGCGCATGTTGTAGGGCTTCTTGAGTTTTTATTGTATAATTGTCGAAGTTCATAATGGGTTTTTTACTCAATTCAATTTCAATAACCTTACCATTTTTTTGAAACGACAAAATGGCATTTTTAAACATAATTAATGAACTTATAATTAGTTCATTATAAAAATTATACACTATGGGTATTTTCGATTCTTTTTTTAAATCTGAAACTAAAGATTCAAACTGGCCGGGTCACCTCCTTGAATCTACGGAGCAACTGGACGACCTTATTAGCAATTCGTATAAAACGCCTCAATTGATATTTAAACATTCGACTCGTTGTAGTATCAGTCGTTTTGTTTTGGCCGATTTCATAGCGCATTTTACTTTCTCGGAAAATGAATTTGGAGCCTATTATTTTGATTTATTGAACTATCGAGATATCTCTAATGACATAGCTGAACGTTTTGAAGTCCAGCATCAATCGCCACAATTGATAGTGGTCAAAAATGGAAAAGCCATCGCAAATTCATCCCATGAAGGAATAAATGAACTTCATCTGACTAATTTTTTATAATTAAATACCAATCTCCTCAAAGATAGCAATGAGTTTTTTACTCGATGGGCGAGGGGCGTCTGCATTTACAACAGTCCCGTCGGGAGCTATGAGTATAAAGCGCGGAATCCCCTTTACTTTATAATCTTGAACAAAGTTTGCTTTCCAACCATTACCAGTAAACAGTTGAACACCCGTTAATTCTTTTTCAGTAACCATTTTTTTCCAAGCGTCGTGAGCTCTTTCCATCGTCCCACTACGTCTGTCATCGTCCACAGAAATACTAACGAATACAATGTTTTTATCGTGGTATTTAGATTCTATTTTTTTTAGATAAGGAATTTCAACCTTACATGGACCACACCAAGTTGCCCAAATATCAATATACACATACTTTCCTTTAAAGTCGCTTAAGGAAGTTGTCCCACCTTTGTGATTTTCGTAATTTGAGAATGTTGGGGATACTGTACCTTTTGCAAATAACTTACGCATTTCAAGTTTTTCCATGAAATAATTTCTGTAAGCTTTTTCCATAGAAATAAAATCATTATCTCGATTTTCAAAATAAGCAGCATCTAGATGATTATATTCGTTTTTTAAGCTATCGTATGCGGATTTTAATTTGTCAAATGTTATTGAAAATTCAGCTTCGCTATTCTCAAAAAGATCTTCATTTAAATACGATTCTTGTAGCAGGCTGTTGGCAATTAAAAAATTACTTTGATCTGCATCATCCCCCTCAAATTTTAAAGTTTCATCAAACGCTTTGGTGTCGAGTGTAAACGAGATGGTATTCCCTTTTTTTAGAAATATAGTTCCAACTTCATTGCCATCAGAGAAACGATACATTCCTTCACTAATGTGGAGTGTATCTTTGAAAGTCCCATTGTCATTAACTTTGATGTCCTTTGTGTATCCATTTCGATTGCTAATGGTTATTTTTTTAAATTCATTCGCATTAGTAATTTTCCCAGAAAGAGTTGCATAGTCTTTTGGGCTTCTTGAACAAGATCCGAATAATAGGATCGCTGAAAATAGAGCGAGGATTGATTTCATAGTGTTTATTTTTTAAGTAAGTAAGTCTTCAAAAATATGTTAATCATCTTAAAAAATTAAAAAATTAACAATTATTTGCATATTTATTATGGAATGTTCAAATTTGAGCAACTTAAACACGATATTAATGCATATTATAAGTTCTAAGCCATTTAGTTTATCAATTCTTAAAACATTAGTGTTTGAAGGTTCAACAATTGAACTTTCGGATGAAGTGATTTATAAAATTCAAGAATGTAGAGATTATTTAGATCAAAAAATCGAAGCGACTTCTGATCCTATATATGGTATCAATACGGGGTTTGGATCTTTGTGTGATGTGCGAATTCACTCCGAGAATCTTACAAAGTTACAAGAAAACTTGGTGCGTTCTCATGCCTGTGGCACTGGAGATTTTGTTGCACTGCCCATTATAAAGCTAATGCTTTTGTTGAAAATCAAGTCCTTAAGTTATGGTCATAGTGGCATTCAGTTGGAGACCGTAAAACGTTTGGTCTCGTTTTATAATAACGATGTTTTACCAGTCATATACACCCAAGGTTCTTTGGGGGCTTCAGGAGACCTCGCTCCCTTAGCACATTTGGCATTGCCTCTCATTGGAGAAGGGATGGTTTGGTATAAAGGGGTTCAAACTCCTGCTTCTAAAGTTTTAGATATTTATGATTGGCGTCCGATAACTCTTCAGTCAAAAGAAGGTTTGGCATTACTAAACGGCACACAATTTATGACAGCCTACGGAGTGCATTCATTGTTAAAATCTTTCAAGTTATCCTATATGGCAGACCTTATTGGCGCGATGTCCTTAGAGGCCTATGACGGACGACTGGAGCCATTTGATCCCTTGGTGCATTTGGTGAGGCCTCATAATGGACAAATCAAAACAGCAGAACGAATTTTAAGTTTCTTAGAAGATAGCGAGTTGATGCAGCAGCCAAAGAAACATGTTCAGGATCCGTACTCGTTTCGATGCATGCCACAAGTACATGGTGCTACCAAAGATGCCTTGACGTTTGTGAGAAAAACATTTATAACCGAAATAAATGCTGTAACTGACAATCCTAATATATTTACAAAAGATGATAAAATAATATCTGGTGGTAATTTTCATGGACAACCCTTGGCGTTTGGGTTTGATTTCTTAAAAATAGCCATGGCAGAATTAGGAAATATCTCGGAACGAAGAACCTATCAGTTGGTGTCGGGTTTGCGAGAGTTGCCTTCTTTTTTGGTTGAAAAATCGGGTCTAAATTCAGGGTTTATGATTCCACAATACACAGCAGCCAGCATTGTGAGTGCAAACAAACAGTTGGCTACGCCTGCAAGTGTTGATTCTATAGTGTCTTCAAACGGACAAGAAGATCATGTGAGTATGGGTGCCAATGCTGCCATCCAAGCCTATCAAATTTTAGAAAATGTAGAACGCATTTTAGCAATTGAATTGCTAAATGCTTCTCAGGCATTGTTTTTTAGAAAGAAAAAAACATCCCCATTTTTATCGGCTATGCTGTCTAGTTTTAGGGCTGAAATTCCCAAAGTAACAGAAGACAGAGTACTTCACAATGATATAGAAAAAGCTATCAAATTTATACAGTCATTCGAATTAGAAAATGAGGTATTGTTTGATTAATATTTAAAAAAAAAAGCCTCACATTGTGAGGCTTTTTTTAGGACTCTTTTGCCTCTTTAGGCGATGTTATTTTAATAGCCAACTTCGTGTCATCCTTTCCAATGTCAAGATTGATGGTATCTCCCTCGTGAGCGTTGGATTGAATAATTTCTTCAGCGAGTGCGTCTTCAACATATTTTTGAATGGCACGTTTTAAAGGCCGTGCTCCGTATTGCTTGTCAAATCCTTTTTCAGCAATAAAGTTTTTTGCTTTTTTGCTTATTTTTAGTGTGTAGCCTAGCTCCGAAATGCGTTTCAATAGTTTTTCAAGTTCGATGTCAATAATTTTATCAATATCATCTTTTTCTAGGTTGTTGAAAACAACTACATCATCAATTCTATTTAGAAATTCTGGAGCGAATGCTTTTTTAAGTGCGTTTTCAATAACAGAACGTGCATTTGAACTTTCTTGAGATTTTTGAGCTGCAGTTCCAAACCCAACCCCCGAACCAAAATCTTTTAGTTTACGAGCTCCTATGTTTGAGGTCATGATAATGATTGTATTACTAAAATCAATTCTTCGACCCAGACTATCCGTTAAAAATCCATCATCAAGAACTTGAAGAAGCATGTTAAATACATCTGGATGTGCTTTTTCAATTTCGTCTAAAAGAACAACTGCATAAGGTTTGCGTCTGATTTTTTCGGTGAGTTGACCGCCTTCTTCATAGCCTACATATCCTGGAGGTGCACCTACTAATCTTGATATGGCAAATTTCTCCATGTATTCACTCATATCAATTCTTATAAGCGAATCTTCACTGTCAAATAGCTCTCTAGCAAGCACTTTTGCTAGCTGTGTTTTACCAACACCTGTTTGCCCTAAAAATATAAATGACCCAATAGGCTTATTAGGATCTTTAAGTCCAGCACGATTCCTCTGAATAGCCTTCACAACCTTTGAGACCGCTTCGTCTTGCCCAATGACCTTTCCGTTAATAAGCTCTGGAAGTTTTGATAATTTATTGCTTTCCTTCTGGGCAATACGGTTCACAGGAATGCTTGTCATCATCGAAACTACTTCTGCTACATTTTCTTCAGAAACAACAATACGGTTCAATTTAGATTCTGTTTCCCATTTCTCTTGTGCTTCTACAAGACTTTTTTCTAAACGTTTTTCGTCATCTCTTAGCTTTGCAGCTTCTTCATATTTTTGCTTTTTAACGACAGAATTTTTAGTCTCTTTAACTTCTTCAAGTTGTGCTTCAAGCTCCACAATTTGTTCGGGAACATCAATATTTGTGATGTGCGCTCTAGAACCCGCTTCGTCTAATGCGTCAATTGCTTTGTCTGGTAAAAATCGATCGGTCATATATCGATTGGTTAGCTTAACACAAGCCTCAATGGCTTCTTGTGTGTATTCAACGTTATGATGATCTTCGTACTTGTTTTTAATGTTGTTTAATATTTCAATCGTTTCGTTAGCCGATGTTGGTTCTACGATTACCTTTTGAAAACGGCGTTCAAGTGCACCGTCTTTTTCGATATGTTGTCTGTACTCATCAAGGGTTGTAGCACCTACACATTGCAGTTCGCCACGAGCTAATGCGGGTTTAAACATATTAGAAGCATCCAAACTCCCTGTAGCACCTCCGGCTCCTACAATCGTGTGGATTTCGTCAATAAACAAAATGATGTCGTCATTTTTTTCCAATTCATTCATCACCGCTTTCATTCGTTCCTCAAATTGACCGCGGTACTTCGTGCCCGCTACTATGCTGGCTAAGTCTAAGGTAACCACTCGTTTGTTGAATAAAATTCGAGAGACTTTGCGTTTGATAATTCGAATGGCCAAGCCTTCAGCGATGGCAGATTTACCAACGCCAGGTTCACCAATCAACAAAGGATTGTTTTTCTTACGACGGCTCAAAATTTGAGACACCCGTTGAATTTCTTTTTCACGTCCAACTACAGGATCTAATTTCCCTTGTTCTGCCATGGCAGTAAGGTCTCTGCCAAAATTGTCTAAAACGGGAGTTTTGGATTTCTTGCTCCCTTTTTGACTACTACTTTGACTAAAAGAACTGTCTTTGTTTCCATCTTTAGGCATGTCTTCACTTGGGAAAGAGGCTGCTTTAGGAGTTTCTGTATAGTCGTCGTCGTTTGTAATCATATGTTTAAATTGTTCTTTGACACTATCGTAATCCACTTTTAGTTTATTCAAAAGTTTCGCTGTTGGGTCGTTTTCATTTCTTAAAACACATAAAAGTAAATGTGCAGTATTTATAGATTTACTTTGAAAAAGTTTAGCCTCTAAAAAAGTGGTTTTTAAAGCCCGCTCCGCTTGACGTGTCAAGTGAAGGTTTTTTTTCTCATCTGAAGTAATCATAATATTGGGATTGGAAGGGCTAAGGATTTCAACTTTTCGACGCAAGTGACTGAGGTCAACGTCTAAAGCGTTCAAAATATCAATTGCCTTGCCATTGCCATCTCTTAACAGACCAAGCATAAGGTGTTCAGTGCCAATAAAATCATGACCTAAACGCAATGCTTCTTCTTTACTAAAAGAAATCACATCTTTAACTCTGGGGGAAAAATTGTCATCCATAAATATTCTTTGGTTAAAATTACAAATTCGTAGGCATTAAATCAAAAACTATACCTTTTTATTTTTCATTCATACAAATGATAGCAAAAACTAATTAAAAACAAAATTTTTTAGCCTCTATTTATTAACCATTTTATCTCTTAAAATTGTTGATAAATTAGATGTAAAAAAGTCCCTAAAATTAACTTAATAATATTTTGAAAAGTAGTATATTAGCTAGGTTATTTAATAAACAAAAATATAGAGTAGCATGATAGAAGGAGAAAAGTTAATCCCCATAAATATTGAAGATGAAATGAAGTCAGCTTACATCGATTATTCGATGTCTGTAATTGTTTCTCGAGCACTTCCTGACGTAAGGGATGGATTAAAACCTGTACATCGCCGGGTGTTGTATGGGATGCACGAATTGGGTGTGAGGTCTAATACGGCGCACAAAAAATCTGCAAGAATAGTTGGGGAAGTTTTAGGTAAGTACCACCCACATGGAGATACTTCTGTCTATGATGCAATGGTCCGTATGGCTCAAGAATGGAGTTTGCGATATATGCTGGTAGATGGTCAAGGGAATTTTGGATCGATTGATGGTGACAGTCCGGCAGCTATGCGTTATACAGAAGCTAGAATGCGAAAAATATCGGAAGACATGCTTGCCGATATCGAAAAGGAAACAGTTGATCACAAGTTGAACTTTGATGACACATTACAAGAACCTACCGTGTTACCAACTCGAATCCCTGGTCTTTTGGTTAATGGAGCTTCTGGTATTGCCGTGGGAATGGCAACCAATATGCCTCCTCACAATCTTTCGGAAGTAGTTGACGGAATTACAGCATATATTGATAATACAGATATCGAAATTGATGAGTTAATCACACATGTCAAGGCTCCCGATTTTCCTACAGGAGGAATTATTTATGGGTACGATGGTGTAAGAGAAGCCTTCAAAACTGGTCGTGGCCGTGTTGTTATTCGTGGCAAGGCTTTAATTGAAGAGGTTAATGGGCGTGAGTGTATTATCGTTACCGAAATCCCATACCAAGTCAATAAAGCAGATATGATTAAAAAGACTGCCGATTTGGTCAATGACAAGAAGATGGAAGGGATTTCATCTATCCGCGACGAATCGGATAGAAATGGAATGCGCATTGTATATGTCTTAAAAAGAGATGCCATTCCTAATATTGTTTTAAACAAACTTTATAAATATACAGCACTTCAGTCTTCTTTCAGTGTCAATAATATTGCCTTGGTAAATGGACGTCCAGAAATGTTGAATCTAAAAGATATGATTCATCATTTTGTAGAGCACCGTCATGAAGTTGTTGTACGTCGAACCACCTACGAGCTTAGAAAAGCTGAAGAACGCGCACACATATTAGAAGGTTTGATCATTGCTTCTGATAATATTGATGAAGTCATCGCCATTATTAGAGGTTCTTCAAACGCTGAACAAGCCCGTGAAAAATTAATTGAACGTTTTGAGTTGAGTGACATACAATCCAAAGCGATTGTTGAAATGCGATTAAGACAATTAACAGGCTTAGAACAAGATAAATTACGAGGTGAGTACGATGATATCATGAAAACAATTGACGATTTGAAAGATATTCTTGATAAAAAAGAACGTCGAATGTCAATCATTAAAGAAGAGCTTACAGCTGTAAAAGATAAATATGGTGATGAGCGTCGCTCTGTAATCGAATATGCAGGAGGTGATTTATCTATTGAAGATATGATTCCAAACGAGCAAGTTGTCATTACAATTTCGCATGCAGGATACATTAAACGTACATCGTTGACAGAATACAGAACTCAAAACAGAGGGGGTGTAGGACAAAAAGCCTCTACCACTCGTAATGAGGATTTCCTGGAACATTTATTTGTAGGAACCAACCACCAGTACATGTTGTTTTTCACACAAAAAGGAAAATGTTTTTGGATGCGGGTTTATGAAATTCCAGAAGGCAGTAAAACGTCTAAGGGACGTGCCATTCAAAATCTAATCAATATAGAACAAGACGACAAAGTCAAAGCGTTTATTTGTACTCAAGATTTAAAGGACGAAGAATACACGAATTCACATTATGTGATCATGGCAACCAAAAAAGGTCAGGTTAAGAAAACATCTTTAGAACAGTATTCTCGACCAAGAACCAATGGAATTAATGCCATTACTATCAAAGAAGATGATGAATTACTTGAAGCAAAACTCACAACAGGCGAAAGTCAAGTGATGTTGGCATTAAAATCTGGGAAAGCCATTCGATTTGAAGAAGCCAAAACACGTCCAATGGGTCGAGGGGCATCTGGTGTTCGAGGAATTACACTCGCACATGAAGCGGATGAAGTCATCGGAATGATAGCTGTGGATGATATGGAAAGTAATATTTTGGTTGTTTCTGAAAATGGTTATGGAAAACGTTCAAGCTTGGAAGATTACCGAATCACAAATCGAGGAGGAAAGGGTGTAAAAACCATATCAATCACAGATAAGACGGGTAATTTAGTATCTATCAAAAATGTAACCGACGAAGATGATTTAATGATCATTAATAAATCAGGGGTTGCAATTCGATTGGCTGTAGAAGACTTAAGGGTGATGGGACGTGCCACACAAGGTGTTCGTTTAATCAATCTGAAAGGAAACGATTCGATTGCGGCCGTAGCTAAAGTAATGCGTGAAGATGAAGAAGACATCGTTGCAGAAGACATGGAAGCAATTGAAGGTTTAACAGAAGAAGGTGCTGCTGCTGAAACAAATGGCACAACGATTGATACTCAAGAAGAAGAATAATTAATATTAACTATTAAATTTAAATACGATGAAAAAATATCTTGTATTTGTAATAGCACTAGCCCTAGGATTTTCTGCTGTTGCACAAAAGAAAGAAATCAAAACAGCTGGTAAAGAGTTAGATAAAGAGAATTATGAGAAAGCAGGGGCAGCCCTAGATGCAGCTGAAGGCCTTTTAGACTCTATGGACGAAAAATATAAAAGTCAATACTACCTTTATAGAAGTATGTATTACTTAAATAATGGTGAGCCTGACTTTGGAACTGTCAAAAAATCTATTGAAGCTTTAAAGTTAGCGACTGCACCTTCACAATCAGAAGGAGTAAGAAACCAGAAACAAAGTTTAAAAGTTCATTTAGTCAACAAAGCGAGTTCTCTTTTACAATCTGATGACTATGTAGCATCCTCAGATTATTTTGAATCAGCTTATAAATTAGTTCCAAATGATACGATTTACTTGTTTTATGCCGCTTCAACAGCAGTCAATGCGAAACTATATGACCGTTCTCTAGTAATGTATGAAGAATTGAGAAGTTTAGGATATACAGGAATAGAAACAAATTACCTCGCCACAAACGTAGAAACACAAGTTGAAGAACAATTTGGAAGCGAAATGCTTAGAGATCTTTCTTTGAAAGCAAAAACACATATCAACCCAAAAGTTGAAACAACTAAATCAAAATTTCCAGAAATCATTAAAAACATCGCCCTTATTTATGTTCAAAATGGCGAAAATGAAAAAGCACTTCAAGCGATGGCTGTAGCCAGAGCTGAAGCTCCTGAAGATTTAAATTTATTATTGACCGAAGCCAACGTTTATTACTCAATGGGTAATAATGAAAAATTCAAAGAACTGTTAGAAATAGCCATTCAAAAAGACCCAAAGAATCCAGAGCTACAATATAACTTAGGGGTTATTTCAACAGACACAAATGATTTTGAAGGTGCTAAAAAATACTATTTAAGAGCCATTGAATTAAAATCAGACTATATAAATGCTTATATCAATTTAGCAGCCCTTATTTTAGGACAAGAAGAGTCCATCCTTGATGAAATGAATCAGCTAGGTTCTTCGGCAGCAGACGATCGAAAGTATGACGAATTAAAAGAAAAGCGCAATCAGTTGTACTTAGATGCCATCCCATATTTAGAAAGTGCATATGGTATAGATCCAAACAATTACCAAGCTTCTAAAACCTTAGCAAATATATACAGTGCTGTAGGAGATACTGATAAGTACAAAGAATTTAAAGCTATTTCAGACGCCTTAGAGCCAAAATAATAGCCACTAACTTTACTGTAAATAAAAAAGTCATTCATTATTGAATGGCTTTTTTTATGAAATAATTTTTTTGATGACTCTTAGTTTGTGAGAGTGTGTTTTAGTGTCTACATTATAGATACCGCTTTGGTCCAGCAAGTCGATGCGAACTTTTCCATGCGCATGAATGATATGATGATTCTCCATGATGATCCCCACGTGAATAATATCTCCCTCATTGTTGTCAAAAAACGCTAAATCTCCAGGTTCACTTTCTTCAATAAAGCTAAGCGCATCTCCTTGAGAGGCTTGTTGAGAAGCATCTCTCAAAATGTTATATCCATTCAGTTTATAAACCATCTGTACGAATCCAGAACAGTCGATCCCAAAAGGGGTTTTACCTCCCCATAAATAAGGAGTGTTGAGGTAAAGTAAAGCCGTCTCGACAAGTTTTGATTTGTCTTTCGATCCAATCGCTTTTGCGCCTTCAAATGCATGGTCTAAGTGTGAAAGTCCATTAAGGGATGAGCCTAATAAAATTGGATGTAATTGCTGTTCTTGATTGGTGATAAAATCAACCAAATCCGTCGTCATTAGAGGATCCGATTTGTGAAGTTCTTTATATTTCAATTCGTCAATAAATTGAAATTGTTTATTATCAATCCATCCTTCGTACTTATCGAACCCTAAACGAATGCGGCTCCATGATTTTCGGTGTTCTAAAACCTTAAAGTAATCGCCATAGAGTACTTGCGAAATTAATTCGCTCTTATCAGAAGCTTCCGATCTTAAAGCGACAACACTGAGGTAGCAAAGGCCGTATTGCATTCCTTATTGATTATTTCGTTCTAGAATCAATGCCGAAGCACCGCCACCACCATTACAAATGGCTGCAGCTCCAATTTTTCCGTTGTTTTGTTCGAGGACACTCAGCAAAGTAACCACAATTCGAGCACCTGAACAGCCAAGTGGGTGACCTAAAGAAACCGCTCCACCATTGACATTTACATTTGAGTCAGTGAGTCCCAATAGTTTCATGTTTGCTAAACCTACTACAGAAAATGCTTCATTAAATTCAAAAAAATCTACTTCTGAAAGATCAATTCCAGCTTTTTTTAATGCTTTTGGCAATGCCTTGGAAGGTGCTAGAGTGAACCATTCGGGTTCTCTGGCGGCATCCGCATAACCCTTTAATGTAGCCAAAGGTTTTAATCCAAGTTCGTCTGCTTTTTGTTGACTCATAAGCACCAAAGCGGCAGCGCCATCATTTATCGTCGATGCGTTTGCAGCCGTAACTGTTCCATCTTTTGTGAAAGCAGCCCGTAAGCTTGGTATTTTTTCTAAACGAACATTTGTGTATTCTTCATCTCTATCTACTACAATTGGTTCTCCTCTTCGTTGGGGTACCTCTACAGGAACCACTTCAGAATTGAATTTACCTTGATCCCATGCTTCTGTTGAGCGTTTGTAGGATTGAATTGCAAAAGCATCTTGTACTTCTCTTGAAAATTTATGTTCTGCCGCACAGCTATCTGCAAAAATTCCCATCGCATGATTTGTATAAGCATCTACTAAGCCATCTTTTTGTAAGCCGTCATCCAAAGTTACTGCCCCAAATTTATATGCCGAACGTGCATGATGGTAATGAGGAATTAAACTCATATTTTCCATTCCCCCAGCGACAATAATATCAGCATCTCCCAAAGCAATCGATTGGGCGGCTTGCATAATGGTTTTCATTCCAGAAGCACATACTTTATTGACTGTAGTACAGGGTACTGTGTCAGGAATTCCTGCGTAAATTGCGGCTTGTCTTGCAGGGGCTTGCCCAGTGCCAGCTTGTACAACATTGCCCATAAGGACCTCGTCTACAAGTTTGGGATTTAGATTGATTTTATCAAGTGCGCCTTTAATAGCAACTGCGCCTAATTTAGGGGCAGAAACCGTGGAAAGTCCTCCCAAAAAACTCCCAATTGGAGTTCTTGCTGCGGATACAATTACAACGTCTTTACTCATAGTTTAGAATTTAGAGATGCTCCATGCGAAAATAACTAAAATTTAGGATATATAAAGTAGGAATTTTTTAATATAGAGAGAAAAGATACTTCTTTTTATTACTTTTGGGTGGTGACAAACGCATAACGAAATAAGAACTATAGGTGAAAACCTTTATTATAATTTAAATTTGTGTTTATGCATCTTTAGTTGCGTGTGATCTGTCCTAATCTGAAGCTATGAAATTCAAAAAATAAATAAATAATCGAAACAAATGAAGGATATAATAAACCTTTTTCATAAAAACCACTCCTTAATTTATAAGGTGTTTCTTTTTATTTTCACCACTTTTATAATTGTTTATTTGTTTCCTAAAAGTGGAACCTTTAGATACAGTTTTGAAAAAGGAAAGCCTTGGCAGTCCGAAAATTTGTATGCTCCATTTGATTTTGCGATCAAAAAAACAGCCGAAGAGATTGAAGAAGAAACAAAACAAATCACATTACAATCTCCTGTTTTTTTTGATGTTGATACCACTGTGGTTAACAAAGTTAAAAGCGAGTATTCCTCAACGTTTGAAAGATTGTTTTTTGAGTTGCCAAAAGATAAAATCAAAATTGATTTATACTTTAAAGGGGTATTGCTTTTGGACGAATTGTATCAAAGTGGAGTGCTCCAAAATCAATATGATTACAATCCTGACCAACAAATCTCTATTTTAGTTGATAAAACCCAAAGTGGTGTCAAACGATTCGATAGTTTTTTTCTTCAAACAAATTTAAAATCATTTATTGAATCTCGTGTGGATGCACTTGGTTTAGAAGCATACAAACAACGTTACCTAGCACTGTTTTTTGACGTTGTTAAGCCCAATACTCAGTTAAATAAATCAATTACACAAGTTTCACTTGAAGAACGCTTAAATCAAATTAAACTAGTGAGAGGGCGCATCGATAAGCAAACTCTTATTGTCTCAAAAGGTGAAGTGGTACAAGGCGATAAACTTGTTGCTCTAAATTCATTGGTTTCTGAATATGAATCACAGGTATGGACAGATTCAAACTACACATTAGTAGTTACGGCTTATACGGTTTTAGTTTCGTTGGCTTTATTGATGTTGCTGCTGTTTATGAAAAAATACAGAATGGAGGTGTTTTCCAATAATACTAAAGTCACCTTTATTTTTTTCAATATTGTTTTGATGGTATTTTTAACCACTTTGGTTGTCAACTATAATTCGTCTTACATATATATTGTTCCCTTGTGTATTTTACCCTTAATATTGAAGGCATTTTTTGATGCTCGCTTGGGTTTATTTACCCATGTACTCACAGTCTTGTTATTAGGATTTGTTGTAGCCAACAATTATGAGTACATGTTTTTACAAATTATTGCCGGAATAGTGACCATTCTAACCGTATCGGAACTCTATAAACGGGCAAATTTATTTATATCTGTGGGACAAATTACCTTGATATACATAGTGTCTTATTTTGCTTTTTTTGTAATTCACGAAGGGAGTATTGACAGTCTAAAATGGGAAACGTTTTTATTATTTGTACTGTGTGGATTGGCAGCGCTCTTTGTACAGCCACTTATATATGTATATGAAAAACTGTTTGGACTTGTATCGGATGTGTCGCTGTTAGAATTGTCGGATACCAATTCTAAGCTATTGAAAGAATTATCGGATAAAGCACCAGGAACTTTTCACCATTCGTTAAATGTGGCAAACTTAGCCGAAGCAGCTGCCAATGAAATAGGTGCTAATACCATGCTCGTGAGGGTAGGGGCCTTGTATCATGATATTGGTAAAATGAAAAACCCAACATATTTCACCGAAAATCAAATGACAGGAACCAATGCGCATGACGAATTGTCTCCTAAAGAAAGCGCTAAAATCATTATCAACCATGTCATTGATGGAGTTGAGTTGGCTAAGAAAAACAATTTACCAGATCGTGTCATCGATTTTATTAGAACACACCACGGGACAAGCACCGTATATTACTTTTATAATAAACAAGCTGAGTTGAATCTAGACTTTGAAGCTGCTGATTTCTCTTACAATGGGCCTAAACCATTTAATAAAGAAACGGCTATACTTATGATGTGTGATAGTGTAGAAGCAGCATCCAAAAGTTTAAAGGACCCTAATTCAACCAAGATCAATAATTTTGTAGATGCCATTATTTCTAAGCAAATGGACACAGATCAATTTTTGAATGCTGATATTACTTTAAAAGAAATTCAGTCTATTAAGAAGGTATTGAAGCAAAAGTTAGCCAATATGTATCACTTACGTATTGAATATCCGGATTAAATTAAAAATGCTTTTAAAAAAGTAAAAAAATTGTTTGCGTTCTAGATAATGAAAAGTTACATTTGCAACCGCAATTTTAATTGCCTAAGTTCTTTTAATAGGAGAGGTGCCAGAGTGGTAATGGAGCAGATTGCTAATCTGTCGACGGGTAACTGTCGCCAGGGTTCGAGTCCCTGTCTCTCCGCAAAAAAATAGATCAACAACAGATAATCAATTCGGGGTGTAGCGTAGCCCGGTTATCGCGCCGCGTTTGGGACGCGGAGGTCGCAGGTTCGAATCCTGCCACCCCGACTAAAGTTTTTTGTTTTGTATAAACACTTTTAAACTTTTTAGAAAGTCTGTTGTTTTTTTATTTAGATAACCAATTCGGGGTGTAGCGTAGCCCGGTTATCGCGCCGCGTTTGGGACGCGGAGGTCGCAGGTTCGAATCCTGCCACCCCGACAGTATGGTCGCATAGCTCAGCTGGATAGAGCACCTCCCTTCTAAGGAGGCGGTCCTAGGTTCGAATCCTAGTGCGATCACAAATATAATTTTGATTTATTTTAATTCCCTGCGTTTCTCTCTGAAACGCAGGGTTTTTTGTTTCTTTTAAGGCCG
>Ga0233438_10000973_pt1 | contig 33630 bp, 27 predicted proteins | sample SI_123_September_FD_182720 | JGI IMG/M metagenome (GOLD analysis project Ga0233438, IMG submission 182720) | Seawater microbial communities from Saanich Inlet, British Columbia, Canada - SI_123_September2016_10_MG | ecosystem: Environmental > Aquatic > Marine > Inlet | place: Canada: British...
CATTTCTTTCAATATAATATTTTAACCCTGCCCCAAAAGAACTGGTATAAAAATGTTTATTTGGAGATAGTACAAATCCTTTGTTTACAGTTAAATACATGTCATTAAAAACACATTGTTCTATGGAAAGATCTGGATGCATTAAAAAACCTCCTCTAGTATCTATACCACCTCCACCACCTGCACCAAGTCCAAATTTAGCAAGTATGTTTGTTCTATTATTGTTTAAAGATATATGGTAGCCCCCACCTAGAAACACATCCATAAATCCTGCTTTAATACCATCAAAAGCACCATCTACTTTTACAAAAGTAAACCAACGGTCAGAAATATAGGAAGCTAGCTCAAAGCCAGCTAGTTTAATTGTTTTACCTGTGTTTTTTCCTTGAGTATCTCCTTTAATTTTAAGCGTATTTAGATGAAGCATTAAAGAGGTTCTTTTTGGATTAACATTCCATTTAGACTCCTTAAATTCTTCAAGTTTAAACTCTTTTTCTGAAGAATTTATTTCGGCATAACTGTAGTCAAGAGGTATTTCTAAGCCAACATTAAATTGATGGTCTTTAATGAGACCTCCATCAAAAAAATCAATAGCACTCCACCCAGCATTTATAGAAAACTTTTTAAAATCGTGGCCTAAGTTTATGTGAGGTAATATAAATGCACCTCCGCCATCTGGGGCTGATGCACCTCCACCACCACCAAAGTGAAGACCAGCATCTACATAAGTATTATTGTAAAAATAGTGTTTAATACCTGCATTTAAACCTAGTGTAAAGAAACCTCCTCTTTTTCCTCTAACTGCTCCATAAATTCCAAGACCTGCATAAGCCCAATCTGTAAGCATTAGGTTATAATGTATCCCTGAAAACATCATGTCTTTCTCTTTTTTATCTGAAATAACAGGCATTGTTATTGGTAAAAAATCTAGTTTACCAAAGGCTCTTTGGAATTGTCTTTTAGGTATTTCTTGTTCTTGAGCATTGGTCAATAAACAAAACATCAAAATATAGAAGATACTTATTTTTTTTCTCATTTATCTCTTATGGATAGTAATAATTACAGTTTTTGATGTTGGTGTATTGCTAATTTTACCCGTACTCTGAATGGGAACTAACACATTAGTTTCTGGGAAATAGGTAGCAGTGCATTGTGAGGGAATGGAGTATGGGATAGCTAAAAATCCTTTTGCTTCTCTAGTTTCTCCATTAAAATGACTTTGCAAATCTACGATATCTAATTTTTTAATTCCTTTTTTTTCCATATCATTTTCATTCATAAAAATAACACGTCTTTCATTTAGAACACCTCTATATCGATCATTTAAACCGTAAATTGTTGTATTGTATTGGTCATGTGTTCTTACAGTCATCATAATAAATTGATGTTCTTTAATTTTTAGATCTGAAACTTCGTTTAGTGTAAAATTAGCTTTACCTGTAGGCGTGGAATCAAATTTAGAAGCTCTTGCATTGTTTGGTAAATAAAAACCTTTAGGATTTCTTACTTTATTATTGTAGTTTTTAAAACCAGGTATGGTAGCTTCTATTTTTGATCTAATAAAATCGTAATTTCTCACTAATTTATTCCACGGTACTTTAGTATTTTTAAGTGTAGCATTCGCCAAACCAGCTACAATTGCAGGTTCACTCAATAAATCTTCAGAACATGGGTTTAAATGTCCTTTAGAGCTGTGTACTACTCCCATTGAGTTTTCCACAGTAATAAATTGCTCTCCAGAGACCTGTATGTCTTTTTCTGACCTTCCTAAACAAGGCAGTATTAAAGCTGTTTGACCATGAACTAGATGGCTTCTGTTTAATTTAGTGGATACATGTACTGTTAATTTACAGTTTCGTAAAGCAGTTGCAGTGTATTCTGTATCTGGTGTTGCAGAAATAAAATTACCGCCCATACCAAAAAAGACTTTCGTCTTTTTTTGATACATTGCTTTTATAGCGTTAACAACATCATAACCGTGTTTTCTAGGAGATTTAAAGTCAAACTCAGCATCAATTTTGTCTAAGAAGTTGTCAGGCATTTTCTCGCAAATTCCCATTGTTCTGTCTCCCTGTACGTTAGAATGTCCTCGAACAGGACAGGTACCTGCCCCTTTCTTTCCAATACTTCCTTTTAAAAGAAGAATATTAACAATTTCTCTAATATTGTCTATAGAATTTTTATGCTGTGTTAAGCCCATTGCCCAACAAAAAATTATTTTTTTAGAGCTAATAATTAAATTCGCTGCTTCTTGTATTTCAGCCAAATTTAACCCTGTTTGTGGTAACAAGTAAGCAATTGAATAGGTGTCTAAATCATCTAATAATTCTTCGACTCCTTTTGTTTTTTCTTTGATGAATGTATAATCAAAAACAGCACCTGTATTTTCCTCTTCTTTAGCGACCATTAATTTTAGAATTATTTTTAATAGGGCTACATCTCCATTAATTTTTACTTGTAAAAAGATATCGGTTAAATTTTGTCCAGATCCTATCCATTTTAAAGGGTTTTGAGGATCTTTATAGTTCATTAATCCTATTTCTGGTAAAGGATTAATAGTTATAATTTTACTCCCTTTTTTTTTAGCATCTCTTAATGCAGATAGCATTCTTGGATGATTAGTTCCTGGATTTTGCCCTATAACAACAACTAGGTCTGTATGGTTAAAGTCTTCTAAAGTCACAGATCCTTTTCCAATTCCTAAAGTTTCAGTTAATGCGACTCCACTTGCCTCATGACACATGTTAGAACAATCGGGTAAGTTGTTTGTACCAAACTGCCTTACAAAAAGTTGGTAAAGATAGGCAGCTTCATTACTTGTTCTTCCAGAGGTGTAAAAAATAGCTTCATCAGGGTTATTTAAATCATTAAGTTCTTTTCCAATCAATTCAAAAGCATCTTTCCAACTAATTTCTTTGTAATGGCTAGCTCCTTCAGGAAGGTAAACAGGGTGAGTAATTCTTCCTTTTTTTCCAATTTCGTAGTCAGAAAGTTTTGCTAAATTTTCTACAGAATAGGTAGCAAAGAATAAAGGAGAAACTTTATTTTTTGTAGCTTCTTCGGCAATTGCTTTTGCTCCATTTTCGCAGTATTCAGCTAAAAAAGCTCTTTTCTCGTCAGGATCTGGCCATGCACACCCAGGACAATCAAAACCATAGGTTTGATTCAAGTTTTTTAACAAACCAATTCCTTTGGCGATTCCAACTTCATCTTTAACATGCTTTAATGCCGATGAAATTGCTTTAAATCCTACTGCTGATTTAGGTATTTCTCTCAATTCTATTCCTGTAAACTTTTCAGGATTTTGTGCATTTGTTCGTTTACTCATCAGCGATAGTGTTTATTATTGCATTTGTATTTGCATATACAGTCATTTTATGTTGCCTAGTAAAGCCAATTAGGCAAATGCCAAATTCTTTTGCAAAGTCTACAGCTAGACTAGAACAAGCAGAAACAGCTACAATAATTGGTATTTTAGCAATAAATGCTTTAGTGACAATCTCATAAGAAACTCTGCCACTCACCAATAAATAAGAAGCTTCTTTAAGGTTGTTTTTTAAAATTAAGTCACCTATTACTTTATCTACAGCATTATGCCTACCAATATCTTCGTTAACACTTAACATTTTTCTGGTAGATGAAAACAAAGCTGCTGCATGGCTACCTCCTGTTTTTATATAGGTTTCTTGTAGCGAATTCATAACAGTATACATTTTATGAATATGGTTAGCTGTTAGTGTAAAGGAATCTTTTAGTTTTTTACCGTCAAACGTTAAGTCTTTTAATTCTTTTTTACCGCAAATACCACAAGAGGATACAGATAGGAGTGTTCTTTTGTTTAAATACCCTTTTCCTAATTCTTTATCTGGTATCGTAACCTTAATAATAGTTGGTATATTTTCTTTTTCTTCTAAAATTGTAAATTCTATTTCTTTATTAGCTTTATAGATATCTTCTGCATAAAGTAGTCCTCTTATTAATTCGAAATCATTGCTAGGAGTTCTCATTACTACAGTGTATGGTTCTGAATTAATATTAATTTGTAAAGGGGCTTCTATGACTAAAAAATCGTTGACCTTAGTTTGGTTTGAATCAAATATTTTTAGGCCATGGTATTCGGTTGATTGCATTGCAATTTTGAGTAAAACGTTCTCTACAAACTTACAGAAAAACTCTAACTATAAAAAGCATAAAAAAAAGACTGAGCTACTCTTATTGTTACCTATTTTCTGAACATTGGTTGCTTAAACTTTACTGCAAATAATACTAATTAGTTTATTTTTTTTATTTCTTGTAAAAAAAACATAAATATGACCACCGTCTTTAATTTTAGTTTCTTTTCTAAGTTGTGCAACAGTTTTTGGAAAGTTGCGAATGGTAAAGTTTGCTTTTTGATTCGGAATTAATTTTTTTAATTCTTTTTTGTCATATTTTACAACAGTATCAATTTTAAAACGTCTACCAGGAAAATCTAATAGTTGCTGAGCAGTAAAAAGATGGGAATGTTGGTGCAGCTTAAACGTATTTGTTTTTTCTGAAATTTGTTGAAAACAGCCAGATTTTAAGACAGCACTATTTGGCTCATATAAATAGGTGAGAGGCATTTCGTAATTTGAGTATGAGTCCTCTTGGAAAGTGAAATTTAATTGTTGAACTTTCTCTTTCTGAAAATTTACTGTTTTTATAATAATTTTAGCTGTAAAATCTTTTTCTAACAAAAATAGTAATTCTTTAACCTCATTTCGAACAGAAACAATGTGCACCTCTTTTACATTTTTTAAATCCTTAATTGTTTGAGATATATCTAATAGAGGAGATACCTTTATAAGAATATGTTTTGCCTTTGTAAAAAAGAAGTCTAATTTTGGAGGTACATAAGGCAAGCAATCTTTTAGTAAAAATACTTTGCCTTTTACATCACTTCTTCTTGAAGGGTCTATGTAAATACAGTCATAATCTTCTGCGCTATTTTTTAAATAATCAAATCCATTTCCTGCATGAGTTCTTATAGAAAAAACATTTAATTTTTGAAAATTGTAGGTTACTATTTTTGAGAGTGTTTCATTTATTTCGCAATGTGTAACAGCATTAAAAGATTTGGAGAAATAATAGCAATCTACACCAAAACCACCAGTAATATCTATGATTGTATTTCCTGAAACAATTTTAGATTTATAATTTGCCGTAATTTCAGAAGATGTTTGTTCTATACTAATCTTACTCGGATAGTATATTTTTTTATTTATAAACCAAGTAGGTAGCTTATTTTCTGACTTTTGTTTTGCTATAATTTGACTGGCTAAATCCTGAATAAGTACCTCTTTAAAAGGACTCCCTTTTAGAATTAATTTTGTAACTTCTGTTTTTAAATGATCAGAAATGTATTGCTGTACGTCATTTTCTAGAATTGCTAAATTCAAAACTATTAAATATTTTTAGTTAGTGATTTTACAATTTTATTTTCTGATAAAAACTCTTTCAAAATAACTTTTAAGGCTGTGTAAACAGGAACAGCTGTAATCATACCAATCACGCCAGATAGCAACCCACCAATTACAATGGCTAAAAATATTTCTAAAGGGTGCGATTTTGTGGTTTTAGAAAAAATAACTGGCTGACTTATAAAATTATCTAGTAATTGAGCAAAGAAATACCAAATCATAATTTTTAAGGATGTTGGTAAAATATAACTTTGAAAATCTTGTCCAATATTACTTGTCATAGATAATGTAAACATTATTAAGGCGCCAATAATTGGTCCTACATAAGGAATTAGATTTAACAGTGCACATAAAAATGCAATGACAACAGCATTAGAAATACCAAAAAGTAGTAATACAACTGTATATATGATAAAAAGTATTGTAATCTGAAAAATTAAACCAATAAAATATCTCGATAGTAAATCATTAATAGTTTCCAAGGAGTCAGAAAAACGATTTTCATTGTTTTTAGGAATAAACAATAAAATACCATTTTTAAGAATTCTACTATCTTTCATAAAGAAAAAACAAATAAATAATACAGAAAAAAGACCAACGCTTAAGTTTCCTAATGTTCCAAGAATTGAGTTGAAAAGATCGGGAATTGTTTTAAACTGATTGGAAAAATCTACATTCATTAATTCATCTAAAATATTTATTCCTTTAGAAGAAAAATAAGTTGTTATTTGAGTAATTATATCTTGAATATTTGCTTGTAACTTTTCAACTTCTAGAAGTGACAGGTTTTTACCTTGCTCAATAATTAAAGGGATAAATAAAACGATTATACCTGTTAATAAGCTAAGCATGATAAACATAGTAGTAACAACAGCTATTGTATTTGGAAACTTTAGTTTTCGTCTTAAGAAAATAATAATTGGACGCCCAATTAATGATAAAACCCCAGCAATAATTATAAATAAAATAACGGATTGTATCGTAAATAAGAAATATAATAATAAAGAAATACCTAGCAAAATAGCCAAGGCTCTTAAAATTCCGTTTGCAATAATTTTAGGACTCATTAGTTGTACGCTTTTACTTCTCCCATGCTTAATATTGCTCCTTTAGAGAAGGTATGATTAGTTGGCAATAAGGTACCACTTTCTGTAGTAATCCAGTTTTCCCAAGTGGCAGGTGTACCATTCATTCTGCCATTTTTTAAATACATCTTGTAGCTTTTAGGAATGTAATCTTCATTTAACAACCAAACATAACTATCTCCAGGAGTTGTACCTCCAGAAGTATAGGTTACTCTTAATCCAATTTCGCCATTTATAGTTTCTAGTGTTCTTATTACTCCATCATCATATAATTTATGAGGTGCTACTAGCCAAAAAGAATCGTTATTAAAAATATCCCAAGCTCTTTTTACAATTTTTTCGTCTGTATCTTCTTGTTTTTCACCTTCAAAAAATACAGTGCTACTGTCTACATCTTCTGGATGTAATTGTACTCGGAAATCTTCCCAAGAAACATCTACGATATTTTTTTCTTTATCCCATTTAAAACTTCTTCTGCCTCCAAAACTCCATTCTATAAATTTAGTCTCTTTATATTTTTCATGTTTAATAGCAGTTAAAATTTTATTGGCTAATGCATTGGCTTTTTCATTGTAAGCCTTTACATTACCTAACTCCATACCTAAATCAAATATTGATAATGTATGACTTTTAGGTAGTAAAATTCCGGCTTCTGTAGTTTTGTAATTAGACCAAGTTGCAGATACACCACCAATTGGAATGATTGATGTCCACATTTTATAAGAAGTGGGTATGTAGCTATCGTCTAATATCCATAAATAAGAATCTCCAGGAGTAGAACCTCCAGAAGTGTACGTAACCATTAATGCATCTTTACCTTCATATTTAACAATACTTCTTTCTGTACCATCATCAAAGATTTTATAGGGTGCAATTAACCAAAAAGAATCATTGTTAAAATAAGCTTCTGCTGTGGCTATTAATTCTTGGTTATTTGTTTTATTATCGTTTACATACACCTCAGATTTAGATACATCTTTTGTGTTTAAGATTACCTTATTTTCATCCCAAGAAACTTCAACACTATTTTTTTGTTTATACCATTTGTAAAAATGTGCATTTCTAAAATTCCATTCTATAACCTCCGTATTTACAAAGGCTTCATGATTTATGGCATTATACATTTTAATAGCAAGAGCTTCTGCTTCTTTACCTTTTTTACCTTCAGGCAATTCTTCATTGTTGGCAAAATAATAAATGGCTAAAAAACCAATAATTATTATAATTAGAACTGCTAAAATTTTAAAAAATTTCTTCATATAATTATTAAATAGTGTAAAAGACAAATTTATTAATTAAAAATAACAAGTGAATTGTTTTGGAATGATTTAATCGTTTTTCAATAATAAAGGATTTTATCTTTCAGTAGGGTTTATATTTTTATATCTATTGGAATTCTTTTTTACATCTTCTAGATTCTTTGGTTTGTATATTTCTTTTGTTGATGCAGGATATTTTTCTACCATTTTTAATGGACGAATTGGATGTTCTACAAAATTACCAGAACAACTAGGGCGAACATTTTTAAAAATTTCTATTGCACAAGTTTTGCAGTACGTGCACTCAAAAGAACAAATCATATCCTCTGAAGAAGTATTAGGTAAGCTTTTATTACAATGTTCACAATTAGGTCTAATTAGTAACATTTAGGTAGTTTTTTATTAATATATCTGGAAATATGGATTTGAATTTTTTAGGTAATTCTTTATAAATATTAATTTCTTTTGAACTAAATGGATTTTTAAATTCTAAATGTGCAGCATGCAAATACAACCCTTTTCCTTTTAAAATTTTATCAGTTAAGTAATATTCTTTATCACCCAAAATAGGATTTTTTAAAGATAGTAGGTGTTTTCTTAATTGATGTTTTCTGCCGGTTTTAGGTGATAGTTTAACTAAATTCAAAAAATGAAATTTTTCTGATTTTACAGAATCTAAAACTTTAAAAGAAGAATATGATTCTTTGTTATCTATAGGACTATCTATAAAACCTTCTTTTTTCATTTCATTAATTGTAATGGCAAAATACGTTTTTTGAATTTCTTTTTTTTGAAACAACTCACTTAGTTTTTGGATGGAATTGCTTGTTTTTCCTACTAACAATAATCCAGAAGTTGGGAAATCTAACCTATGCACAGGTTGAGGTTTTACTGCATCTATTTGATTGCTTTTTTTTAGATTTTGAGATAGTGCATTTGCAATAGTCACAAACTTGTTGCCACTTACTAAAATGCCTGAAGGTTTATAGATTATGGCTAAATAATCATCTTCATACAATACTTCTAAATCTAATTTTAATCTTGTGAATGATTCTGATTCTTTGTGTTCTAACAAGACAATCTTTTCTCCTCCTGAAATATATTTAGAGGTGGTTGCACGTTTATTGTCAATTAAAATTAGATCTTTTTTAATTGCTTTTTTAATTCCTGATTTGGTAGGTATTGTATTAAAAATACCCACTCCATATTCTTGAAAACGAACTGGTTTTTCTAATTCTAATGCAATATGACTTTCTATAATTTTCAAATAAAAATGAGTTTCATAAAAAAACAATTCCCACAAAAATGGGAATTATTTATCTTATTAATTATCTTTTTGATAGCCTTTAGGCCTTTTAGAACGAATTGGTGCTTTTGGCTCTGGTTTTAAAATAAATTCATTTCCTTTTAATAAACGTAAAGCTTCAGCTACAGCTCTTTCTAATTGAGGATCTTTACCAGATAAAACTTCTTTTGGTGTTTGATGCACTTCAATATCTGGAGCTACACCTTCTGCTTCAACAGCCCAATTACCATCAACATCATAAAAACCACCTCTTGGTGCAACCATTCTTCCTCCATCTATAAATCTTGGAGTGTCCCAAGTACCAACTAAACCACCCCAAGTTCTAGTTCCAACTAGAGTTCCTAAGTTTTTTACTTTAAACATATAGGGTAACAAATCTCCTCCAGAGCCTGCTCTTTCGTTAATAATCATAACCTTTGGACCCCAAATTCCAGCCATTGGTGTTGTCCATGGTTTTCTGCTTTCTGACTTGCTATTAAAATAACCAATAACTTCTCTAGACATAATATCTATCATATAATCAGCTGCAGAACCACCACCATTGTTTCTTTCATCAATTACAGCTCCTTTTTTATCTTGTTGAGAAAAGTAGTATCTATTAAATGATGTAAATCCAGGATTACTAGTATTAGGTATATACACATAGGCTAATTTTCCATTTGACAATTCATCAACTTTTCTACGATTACTCTCTACCCAATCTATATTTCGTAAACTTCTTTCACTTGCTGTTGGTGTTATTAAAATTAACTTAGCATCTTTTTGAGAGGGTTTGTTATTTACTTTAATATAAATTTCTCTACCAGCAGTTTGTTCTAATAATTGGTATGGATTCATGTCTGAAGTTAAATCTACACCATTTATAGCTACTAAATAATCACCTTTGTTTACATTGATTCCAGGTAAACCTAATGGAGCAAAAATATTGGGGTTCCAACGTTCGCCTTTATAAATTTTCTTGAATCTATAGTAACCTTTGTGCTTTTCTAAATCTGCACCTAATAACCCTACAGCAACTCTATTTACATTTGGTAAATCTCCACCAGAAACATAAGAATGCCCAATAGCAACTTCACCACTCATTATGTCTACCACATAATTTAAATCGGTTCTGTGTCTAACATCATTTATCCATGGAGAATACCATTTATAAATAGCATTCCAAGGAGCACCATGCACATTATCTACATAAAGAAAATCTCTCATAAAGCGCCACCCTTCTTTAAAGATTTGATGAGCCTCTGCTTTAGGATCTACTTTAATTTTTAAGTTAGTTTTTAAGCTTTCTTTGCCTGCTTTAGCAGCATTAGCTTTGTTTAAGCTCCAACTACTACCTTTAGATAATAAAATAGAGCTTGCATCACTAGAAGCTGTTATAGAAGAAACTCCCGTTGCAAATACAGTTGCTTTTTCTTTTGTAACATTGTAATTATGCACTTTAAGTCCAGATGTATTCAAGATTGATTCTGCAATAAATACGTTATTTTTTGGCCCTTTAAGTAAGTTAACATAATTTCTAGCCGGAAGTTTTAAAGCAACTGCCCTATTAAAAATGCCATTTTCATCTATGATTGTTTTTTTGCTATCCTCTTTTTTATCTTCTTTCTTTTTTGAATCATTAGACTTCGATTTTGGTTTTTCTTCTTCATCTGTTTTTGGAAGATTAGGAGCTTTATCCGTTGAATTTAGTACAATTGCATATAAAGTTCTAGTTACACTAGGGTCGTAAGAAGACATGTCTAACCAACCTGTTTGTAAGCCATAATCTGTACTTGCTAAAGTATATATGTATTTACCTGAAGCATCCCAAACAGGAGAAATTACATCTGCAATTTTATCTGTTATTTGCACAATCTTTTGAGTACTTAATTGATATGCATAAACAGATTTAAAACTATTATCATTTTGTTTTGCATAGACAATCCAATCACCATCAGGAGAAAATTTAGGATTCATACTTCGATCTGGATGTGCAAAACCATCAGCATCTGCTTTTACGATGCTTTTAGTTTCTAGATTAACAATCCAAATTACAAAATTGGTATCTGTATAGGCAATATGCTTTCCATCTGGAGACCAATCAGGTTGAAAATAAAAAGTAGGATTTGGTAATTTTATAAACTCTTGATTGTTTCCATTTTGATCTGCTAGCACCAATTCATATTCTCCGTTTTTATCAGAAAACCAAGCTACTTTATCTCCTTTTGGAGACCAAATTGGTGAACGATCTGCAACTCCTGATGAATTGGTTAAATTTCTCCAAGTACCATTTTCTTTAGGTATTGTAAAAATTTCTCCTCGATGTTCAAAAATGGCTCTTTTACCTTTAGGAGATACATTTGGATTGGTTAAATTTCTACCAGAAACATTCATCCATCTTGTTCTAGAGTAATTTAAATCTCCTTTTACATTAATAACAATTTGATTACTTTTTTTAGTTTCAGGATTAAGCATATGTAAAAAACCTGCTTGCTCATATACAATTCCATTTTGATTGGCATCGAGATTCTTAACATCAAACTTTTTATGAAAGGTAACTTGTGTTTCTTGCTTTGTTTTAATATTGTAAGACCAAATATTGGCTGTATAATCTCTTTCTGAAATGTAATATACATCACCATTAAACCACACAGGGTTTAAATGTCTTTCGCCATCTAACTGAGGTGTTTTAATCAATTCTTTAGTTTTAAGATTCACAATCCAAATAGGCATTGCTTGTCCTCCTCTATAATTTCTCCATTCAGCATCCCAACTTGTAATAGGAGTGTAGGCAATATATGTATTGTCTTCAGAAATTTCGCCAAAAGCTGCTCTTGGAATATCAAAAGCTTCTGGTAAGCCTCCTTTTGTTGAAACGGTAAAAAATTTATTGGTTTCTGTAGGTCTTCCCTCTCTATTAGATCTAAATAAAATTTCACCATCAGGTGTCCAACCTTGTACAATATCTGAAGCAGAGTGATAGGTTAGTCTTTTAGGTTCACCACCATTAATTGAAACTACATAGACATCAATATTTCCATCATATTGAGCTGTAAAAGCAATCCATTGCCCATCTTTAGAAAACTTTGGGCTAGATTCATAGCCTTCATCACTGGTAAGTCTTATGGCATTACCACCATTTATTGATGCTTTCCATAAATCTGCAGCATGCACAAAAACTACTTGATTATTAGATAATGTGGGTTGTCTTAATAATCTTGTTCCTTGAGAAAAACTTGTATAGGTAAGAATTATCAAAAAAAGAAGAATTATTTTTTTCATGATTATAAAGTTTTGTTTTGTCTTTAAAGGTAAAGAAAATCAAACTAAAAAAAATTACTTTGCAAACAATTGTCCAATAACTTGAAAAGCTTTGAATTCTAGAGCATTATTCTCTGGATCCTTAAAAAACATAGTGGCTTGTTCTCCAACTTTACCTTTAAAACGAATGCATGGTGCTATTTCAAACTTTATATTTATTTTCTTTAAATGTTCAGCAAGCTTATGCCAATCATTCCAAGTTAAAACGACTCCAAAATGAGGAACAGGAACATCAAAACCGTCCACAGGGTTTGAAATTCTTTCTGGCTTAAAATCATCTTTTTGATGAATAACCAATTGATGTCCAAAGAAATTAAAATCTACCCAGTTCTCTGTGCTTCTTCCTTCTTTACATTGTAAAACATCTCTATAAAAAGTTCTGCATTTTTCTAAATTTTGAACAGGTATTGCTAAATGGAAGGGTTGTATCATTTTTAGTTATTGGTTTTAAGTAAATGTTTTCCATAATCATTCAATAGAATATTTAGGTCTGAATTATGAAAAAGAAATGTATAATCTCCTAAATCATCTAGAGCTCTCATTGCATGATTTGAGCATCTGTCTGATGCTAAAATTATGGAATCTTTTTTTATTTTAAAGTCTATATATTCTAAAGATTTAAAGGGTAAACTTTTTAAGCAAGTTCTATATAATTCTATTGATTGATTTATTATTTGATCTTCTTTTGATTTTTGCTCTTTCTCTAACCAAGTTATGTAATTATTAATTTTCTTACTTTTTTGATTTGATATATTTTCTAAGAATTTCTTTTTCCCTGTTAACGTAAATAAAGAATCTAAAATTATTCTGTTTCCACTTTTTATATCAAAATTAAAACTTTGGTCATATTCTTCACAATAAGCTCCACAACCTTCAGTATAAAAAGTAACTGAATATAGTTGTTCATTTAAAGTATTTATTTTATAGTTAAGAAATGATAGATTATTTATAGAGCTCTCTTTAATAGCCCAAGCATTTTGGAAAACCTTTTTGTAAACTGACTTTACGGTTATCTCAAAAAAAGATTGGATTAGCTTGCTATTAATGCTATTTGTGACACTCTTTTTACCATTTAAAACTGGAAATTCAAATATTTGTTTTGGAAATGTAGGGTTTGATTCTCTTAAGTTTAGTATTGTAAATTCTTCGGTTTTGCAATTTGTAAAAAGAATGGTAAATAAAAAAAGATATAAAATTTTACGCATTATTTATGATTTAAAACCCTGCTGCTGCATCATCACCTCTTTTATCTGCTCCAGCCTCTAATTTTCCATTTGGTAATATTAAAATTGCATCAACTCTACCAATAATTAAAGAGTTTCTTTCTAGTAAATCATATCCTAAATTATTGAGGCTTCTTTTTGTGTTGTCATCAAAACCATTAGGTTCCATTCTTATGACATCTGGTAACCATTGATGATGAAAACGTGGTTGATTTACAGATTCTTGCATACCCATTTTATAATCTACTATATTAATAATATTTTGTAAAACAGAGGTTATAATTGTAGAACCTCCAGGAGTACCGATAACCATTTTTAATTGACCATCTTTTTCTACGATTGTTGGTGTCATTGAGCTTAGCATTCGTTTTTCTGGAGCAATTGCATTTGCCTTAGAACCAACCAAACCATACACATTTGGAACACCAGGTTTGCTAGAAAAATCATCCATTTCATTATTTAGAAAAAAACCAGCACCTTTTACTAAGACTTTAGAGCCATAACCTGTATTTAAAGTGGTTGTAACTGAAACTGCATTTCCAAATTGATCTACAATAGAATAATGGGTGGTTTCATCACTTTCATAACCTAGAATTTTACCATGAGAAATTGCTGATGAAGGTGTAGCTTTATCCCAAGAAAAAGAGTTCATTCTCTTTTTTAAATATTTGGTGTTTGCTAAACTATCTAAAGGAACATCTACAAAATCAATATCACCTAAATAATGAGCCCTATCTGCATAAGCACGTCTTTCTGCCTCTGTTAATAACTGAATATATTTTGTTGAGTTGTGTTCTATTTTAGTAAGATTATAAGGTTCTATCGATTTTAAAATCTGAGCCAAACAAATACCACCACTTGCAGGTAAAGTCATAGAAGTAATGTCATGACCTTTGTAAGAAAACTCTACAGGTTTTCTCCATACAGCTTTGTAGTTTTCTAAATCTTTATGAGAAATTATTCCTCCTAATTCAGTGATGTAATTTACTAGGAAATCTGCAGTTTTACCTTTATAGAATCCATCTTTACCAAAATCTCTAATTTGTTCTAAAGTTTGTGCTAAATCATTTTGAATAAGAGTGTCACCTGCTTTCCATTCTTTATCAAAAATAGTTTGATAATTATTTACTTTTCTAAATTTTTCAGTAGCATTATTTAAATCTTTAGCTTGTTTTTTAGTAATTGTAATACCGTTTTTTGCTAAATCAATGGCTGGTTGCACTAAATCAGAAAAAGGTAAACTACCTAATTTTTGGAATACTTCAAAAACACCAGCTACAGAACCAGGAATACCAACTGCATGTGCGCCTAAAACACTTTTGTTTTTAATAACATTACCTAATGAATCTAAATACATGTCTTTGTGAGCAGTAATTGGTGCTTTCTCTCTAAAATCTAAGGCTCCTTTTGTGCCATCATTATGTCTATACACCATAAAACCTCCTCCACCAATATTACCAGCAGCAGGATATACAACTGCTAATGCAAAATGTGTAGCAACCATTGCGTCATAAGCATTTCCACCTTTATTTAAAATTGATAAACCAATTTCTGAAGCCTCAATTCTTGCAGAAACTACCATTGCTTTTTCTGTAATTAAACCAAGTTCTGGTTTTTTATGACAAGCAGTTATAATAAATATAAAGCATGTTAAAAGAGCTAATTTTCTCATATTTTCAATTGAATTTCTTTTAATTTAATTTTAGTAAAGGCATGCAGATCTTTAAAAAATAAAGTAAAATCTTCTTCTAATTTTTCTTGTAATATTTCTAAATCTTCGATGGCTAAATTCATTTGAGATTTACCTTTGGTTCTCTGGTTCATTCCATTTAAAACTTTGGCAATCCCTTCTTTAAATTGATAATTGTATAAAATATCATACTCAATCATATATTTAATAAAGTTCTGAGATTTGATGGGAAGTTCTAAAGATTTCTCCTTGAAAAGTCGATAAATAGCTTGTGTATAAAGCTCTAAAGGAATTTCTGAATAGCTATTCCAATTTTTTGCCAAAAAGTAATCGTAGAAAATATCGATGATTACTCCATCATAATGTCTATAACGTTTGTGTAAACGTCTTTTGCTTTTTCTAACTATAGGATGAGCATCTGTAAAGGTGTCGATTTCTCTATGTAAAAATATACCTTGTTGAATTTCAGTATTAAAATGATAAAAATTATTACCTCTTACATGATCTGCAATAAAATTACCAATCATAATATTGGTATTATTTTCTGATAAATAGAGATGGGCTAAGAAATTCATACAAGTAAATGTAATCAAAAAACCACAATAAATTCTGAGTTTAAAATCAGATTTATTGTGGTTGTAATATTCAGTTATTTTAAATATAAACTATATAAAACTAGTTGTTTAGCATTACTGGCATAACAAGCATAGTTACTTGTTCTCCTTCATCTGTACCATCAATAGGTGTTAAAATACCTGCTCTATTTGGTAAAGACATTTCAATTAAAACTTCGCCAGAATTTAAGTTGTTTAACATTTCACTTAAAAAACGTGAGTTAAAACCAATTTGCATGTCATCACCTTGATAGTCACAACTTAAACGTTCATCTGCTTTATTAGAGAAATCTAAATCTTCTGCAGAAATGTTTAATTCTGTACCAGCCATTTTTAAACGAATCTGGTGGGTAGTTTTACTTGAGAAAATAGAAACACGCCTAACAGAGTTTAAGAATGATGCTCTATCTACAGTTAATTTATTTGGATTTTCTTTTGGTATAACCGCTTCGTAATTTGGATATTTACCATCAATTAATCTACAAACTAATACAATATTATCAAAAGTAAATTTTGCGTTTGCATCATTATATTCAATAGTGACTTCACTTTCAGAACTTCCTAAAATACCTTTTAATAAATTTAAAGGTTTCTTTGGCATAATGAATTCTGCAGTTTGATCTGCAGTTACATCTGTTCTAGAATATTTTACCAATTTATGAGCATCAGTAGCTACAAAAGTTAAACTTTGAGAACTAAATTGAAAAAATACTCCACTCATTACTGGTCTTAAATCGTCATTACCAGCAGCAAAAATAGTTTTAGAAATTGCAGTACCTAAAATATTTCCAGGAACAACTGTTTTGCTCGGACTAGGTAATGAAACTGATTTTGGAAATTCGTCTCCACCAAAATAAGCCATATCATATTTACCTTGGTCAGATATTATTTCTATTTTATGATCTCCTTCAGTTTTAAATGTTAAAGGTTGATCTGGAAATGTTTTTAAAGTATCTAACAGCAATCTTGCAGAAACTGCAATTGAACCAGAACTATCACTTTCTACATCTACCATAGAACTCATTGTAGTTTCTAAATCTGAAGCAGAAATTTTAAGCTGATTTTCAGATAATTCAAATAAAAAGTTGTCTAAAATTGGTAAGGTGTTGTTGCTATTTATAACGCCTCCTAAAACCTGCAATTGTCTTAAAAGTTGTGAACTCGATACAATAAATTTCATTGATTATTTTTCTTAATTTGATTTACAAATATAATCTTAATAAGCGACTTTTAAAATTAATTTATTAACAGGTTATGAGCAATTTCTTTTTAATTTTAAATAAAGCATATTTATAATAGCACAAGATTAATTACTAATAAAAAAAGTATATTTGTGAGTAACCAACTGCAAAAAATGAAACATTCCCTTTTATATATTTTAACTTTTTTATGTTTTAATTTATCAATTTTCTCTCAAAAACCAGATAAATTATCATCGAATGAAATTTTTGAGAAAATACAAAAATTAAACTTTTTAGGAACTGCCTTATACATTGCTGCTCATCCAGATGACGAAAACACACGTTTAATTGCTTACTTAGCCAATGAAGTTAAGGCAAGAACTGGGTATTTATCTTTAACAAGAGGTGATGGTGGGCAGAATTTAATAGGTCCAGAAATCAGAGAGTTATTAGGTGTTATTAGAACTCAAGAGTTGTTAGCAGCTAGAAAAATAGATGGAGGAGAGCAGCTATTTACAAGAGCAAATGATTTTGGGTATTCTAAACATCCGGATGAAACTTTAGAAATTTGGAATAAAAATGAAGTTTTAAGCGATGTAGTTTGGGCAATTAGAACTTTTAAGCCAGATGTAATTATCAATAGATTTAATCATAGAACTCCAGGTACAACTCATGGTCATCATACAAGTTCTGCAATGTTAAGTGTAGAAGCTTTTGATTTGGCAAATGATGAAAATCAGTTTGCAAATCAATTAGAATATACTAATACTTGGCAACCAAAGAGGTTGTTTTTTAACACATCTTCTTGGTTTTATAAAGATAAAGATCAATTTAAAACAGTCTCTAAAAACTTTACACAATTTGATGTAGGAGTTTACTATCCTTTAAAAGGATCATCTAATAACGAATTAGCAGCTATGGCTAGCAGTCAGCATTTATGTCAAGGTTTTGGAAGATTAACAACAAGAGGTACTCAAACAGAATATTTAGAATTTTTAAAAGGAGAAGCACCTAAAGATAAAAATGATATTTTTTCAGGTATAAATACTACTTGGAATCGTGTAAAAAATGGAGGTGAAGTAGGAGGTATTCTATATGAGGTTGAAGAAAATTTTGATTTTACAAATCCTGCTAAACACCTACCAAAATTACTAGAGGCTTATACTTTGATAAATAAATTAGAAGATGAACACTGGAAAAGAATAAAAACAACTCAAATTAAAGAAATTATAGCAGCATCTCTAGGGTTGTATTTAGAAGCATCTGCAGTTAGGTCTTCAGCAGTTCCTAATTCAAAAATTGATGTAAATTTTGAAGTAATTAATAGGAGCAATTATCCTATCGAATTAATTTCCATACAACCCAGCACTTCAGACAAAAATATTTATAAGGGTATTTCATTAACAAACAATGAGAAGAAAATATTTAAAGAGAATATTTCTTTAAAAGGTGCTAATTATTCAGATCCTTATTGGTTAAGGAAAGCAGCATCTTTGGGGATGTATAGCGTAGATGATAAAACACTAATTGGTAAACCAGAAACACCAAGAGAGATTACAATAGATTTTAATTTGGTAATAAACTATATACCAATAACTATTACTAAAAATGTAATTAGAAGGTATTCAAAACGTGATAAAGGCGAAATTTATGAGCCTTTCGAAATAGTGCCAAGTATTACCACTAAACTAAAGGATAAAGTATTTGTTTTTTCGGACAGTATTGCTAAAAAAGTTGAAGTAGAGGTTAGAGCAGGAGCTAATTTTGTGTCTGGAACAGTTAATTTAGAAATACCAAAAGACTGGTCTGTTACACCCAATGAAATCGGCTTTAATATTGCACAAAAGAATGATAAGCAAATGGTTGTTTTTACAGTTACTCCTCCTAAAAATCAATCTAAAGGAAATTTACAAGTAGTTGTGAAATCTGAAGGAGAAACGTTTACGAAAGAATTAATAGAAATTAATTACAGTCATATCCCTAAACAAACCGCACTTAAGAACTCTGAAGCAAAAATTGTTCGATTAAACATTAAAAAGAAAGGAAACAATATTGGTTATATAAGAGGTGCAGGTGATGCTGTACCCGAAAGTTTGCAGCAAATTGGTTATCATGTTATTGAGATAAATCCAACAGAAATAAACGATGAAAATTTACAGCAATTTGACGCTATTGTTCTCGGAATTAGAGCTTATAGTGTTGTTAATGAGTTGCAGTTTAAGCAAAAATACTTGTTAGAATATGTTAAAAATGGGGGTAACATGATTGTGCAGTACAACACAAGTAGGGGAGTAGATGTACAAGCACCCTACCCATTAAAACTTTCAAGAGATCGAGTTACAGACGAACTTGCAGAGGTAACTGTTTTAGAGCCCAATAATTCTTTGTTAAATTATCCGAATAAAATTGCCGAGAATGATTTTAAAGGATGGGTGCAAGAAAGAGGTTTGTATTTTCCAAATATGTGGAGTGACCAGTACACGCCAATTTTATCAATGAAAGATAAAGGAGAGACACCTAAATTAGGTAGTTTGTTAATTGCCAAATATGGCAAAGGAAATTACATTTATACAGGTTTAAGTTTTTTTAGAGAATTACCTGCAGGTGTTTCTGGAGCCTATAAATTATTTGCAAATATGATAAGTGTTGGTAAAGAATAAAAAAATAGTGCTAATTAGATAAAATGAAACGTATGGAAAGACCTAAATACAAGTGGGAAAAAGTTTACACTTTCGTTTTAATAGCGAATCTAATTTATTTTATTTTATTCTATTTAATTACAAACCATTTTACAAATTAATTTATGGAAGTAGCAAGTAAATTACATTATGTAGATTGGATAATTCTATCTGTAACTTTAGTTTTCATAGTTGCATATGGTACTTATGTAACTCGCAAGAACAGTAATGTTACAGATTATATAAAAGGTGGCAACGATTCTAAATGGTGGACAATAGGTCTTTCTGTTATGGCTACCCAAGCAAGTGCAATTACGTTTTTGTCAACTCCTGGTCAGGCTTTTCACAGTGGAATGGGGTTTGTACAGTTTTATTTTGGCTTACCAATAGCTATGATTGTTATTTGTGCTGTTTTTATACCAATTTATCATAAGTTAAAAGTATACACAGCTTATGAATTTTTAGAAGGTAGATTCGATTTAAAAACAAGAAGTTTAGCAGCCATTTTATTTTTGGTGCAAAGAGGTTTAGCAGCGGGTATTACCATTTTTGCACCAGCTATTATTTTATCAGCTGTTTTAGGTTGGGACTTATTGGTGTTAAATATTATAATAGGTTTTTTAGTAATTATATATACAGTTTCTGGAGGTACAAAAGCTGTAAATGTGACTCAAAAACAGCAGATGATCATCATATTTTTTGGAATGCTGGTAGCGTTTTTTATGATTATGAGTCAACTTCCAGAAGATATAACTTTTAGTAAAGCTTTAGATATTGCAGGTGCAAGTGGAAAAATGGAAGTGTTAGATTTTTCTTTTGATTTAAATAATAGATATACTGTTTGGACAGGAATTTTGGGAGGAACATTTTTAATGTTATCTTATTTTGGAACAGATCAAAGTCAAGTTCAGCGTTATTTGTCTGGTAAATCTGTAAGAGAAAGTCAGTTAGGTCTAATTTTTAACGGGTTGCTAAAAGTACCAATGCAATTTTTTATACTGCTTGTGGGAGTAATGGTTTTTGTTTTTTATCAATTTAATGCAGCACCTTTAAATTTTAATCCAAAGGTTAATGATGCAATTGCTAACTCTAAATTTAGCAGTAAATTTCAGCAATTAGAAAGTGCACATACCAAAATTGAGTACGAAAAAAGAATACTTTTTATTGATGGTGTTCAAGATAGAGAAAGAGAAAAAATTAAAGTTTTAAATGCTAAAGATTTCGCTTTAAAAGAAGAAGCTAAAGAATTAATTAGTGTTCTAAATCAACAAAAAGATTTTAAAAAAATAGAATCTAATGATAAAGATTATGTCTTTATCCATTTCATTTTAAATAACCTTCCTAGAGGTTTAATAGGTTTGTTATTGGCAGTTATTTTATCTGCAGCAATGTCATCTACAGCTTCAGAGTTAAATGCATTAGCAAGTACTACAGCCATAGATTTATACAAGAGAAATGTAGAAGATGATAAGAGTGAGGATCACTATGTAAAAGCCTCTAAATGGTTTACGTTAGCTTGGGGAATTATTGCAATTTCTGTTGCTTGTATTGCTAATTTATTCGATAATTTAATTCAGCTTGTAAATATTATTGGATCTATATTTTATGGTAATGTTTTAGGAATATTCTTATTGGCATTTTTTATAAAGTATGTAAAAGGAAATGCAGTTTTTATAGCTGCAGTAATTACACAAATTATAATAATACTTGTTTTTATTTTGGATTGGTTACCTTATTTATGGCTTAATTTATTAGGTTGTGTTTTGGTAATGGGAATTGCAATTTTAATTCAAACATTTTTTAAAAATAAAAATAATTTAAAACTAGTGAAGTATAATGACTAGAGATAAAGTTATTAATTGGGGAATAATTGGTCTTGGTAAAATTGCTGATAAATTTGCGACAGATTTAGCAAATGTCAGTAATGTAAAATTGGTTGCTGTAGCTTCTAGAAGTCAAGAAAGAGCGAATGATTTTGCTAATAAATTTAATGCAGATAATGCTTATAATTCATATAAAGCACTGGCTGAAGATCCAAATGTAGATGCTGTGTATATTGCAACACCTCACAGTTTTCATAAAGAACATACTATTTTATGTTTACAACACAAAAAAGCAGTTTTATCTGAAAAGCCTTTTGCTATGAATTTTGATGAAGTAAAAGAAATGATTGCTGTTGCAAAAGCAAATAATGTACTTTTAATGGAGGCACTTTGGACCTATTTTTTACCTCATTACCAATTTGTACAAGATCTCTATCAATATAAAAAATATGGAAAACTTATTGAACTAAAAGCTGATTTTGGTTTTGTAACTGAATATAATACAGCGAGCAGATTATTTAAAAAAGAAGTTGGTGGAGGTTCTTTGCTAGATATTGGTATTTATCCAATTTTTGCTGCTTTAAGTACTTTAGGAAAACCATTAGATATAAAAGCAGACGCAACTTTTTTTGAGAATGGAGCAGATGCTTCCTGTAGTATGGTTTTTCAATACAATAATGCAAATGCTTACTTAAAAAGTACTTTAATTGAGGAAACACCTTCAGAGGCTATTTTTATATTTGAAAAAGCTGAGGTAAAAATAAATACAAGATTTCATGAACCTTCAACAGTTACAATTACAAAATACGGTCAATCTGAAACTTTAGATTTTAACTATAAGAGTATTGGTTATAATTTTGAAACCGATCATTTTAGTCAATTATTGAGAGAAGGTAAAAAAGAAAGCCCCATAATGACTTATGACTTTTCTAAAGAATTAATGAAGTTATTAGATGAAGTTAGGGCTAAAATTGGTTTAGAATACTAAAATTCAACATTGTTTATAGAAAAAAGTCACTTATTATAGTGACCTTTTTTAATTGATAATTAGAAAATTATTTTTTTCAACTAATTCTAGCACCTTAGTGTTTAGAACTAAAGTTTTTTGTAACTGCATGAACAATAATTGGATGCCCAACAACATTTCTATTTAGGTTACATTTTACGATTGTTTTTTGTTGAAATGATTAATCCTTTAAAGTTACTTTCCTTTTTACTTTGTTAAAAGGACCATCAATAAAATTACCATCAGCATCTATAAGTTCTAATTCTATAATAATTTCTCCTTTAGGTAGCCCTTTAATAACCTGAGGGGCCCATTCTGTAATAATAAATTCTTTTCCGTTAATCGTTGCTTTTACTTTATTTCCATTTTCTGAAAGTGAAGTGTTTAGAACAAAAAAGTCTAGTAATAAGGCATATGTATCTTTACCTTTATATGTTCCTTTTGGTCTACTATATATTAAGGTTGGAGCATTAGCATCTATGCCAATAGTATCTTTTGGGTTTTCACCAACTTCAAATTTTTTAAAAACTACAGATTTTTCGTTTTTAACAGATTCATGGTAAGAACGACTTAAGAATGCAACTAAGTGATGTACACCACTTGGTAACTCTTTGGTGAAATTAGGGGTGTAGTGTGCAGAGTAAGGCTGGTTGTTAAGAATAAAATGAATATGTTGTCCTTTTCCTGAGTTTGCTAAAATACTTGCGTTTGGACTATCAGTTTGTGCACCTAATTCATAATTGGCTACTTCAAACTGAAAATCTACTGCTCCATTTTTTATGTTTTTAGTGCTACTAGGTTCTTTTAATTGTAAAACTGCTTCGGAATAAGAAGGGGAGTTTGTTAATTTTTCAATTGTTATTTCAGTAACTGCCTTGGTTTTGTCTTTTATTTCAGTATTTTTTTTATCTTTTTTACAAGATATTGCAATTGTAAAAAGTACTATCAATAGACTTATTTTTTTCATAATCTTTTTATTTAATTGATTTTGTGTAAATATTTCTGTGAATAAAATTTAAAATTTCTATTTTCAATATAAATATATTAAAAATTAAATCTTTTTTAAGATATCTGTTTCATAGAATTTAAGATTTTCTTTATTTTTTTAATAAAGCAATATTACATTGTATATTTTTGTTTGTTAATAGATAACTTATAAAAATAATTTATATTCGTCTAAAAAGAAATTTATATTAAATGAGCAGAAAAATTAAAGACTACATAGGTATAAGTCTTAAAGGAATGGCAATGGGGGCAGCAGACGTTGTGCCAGGAGTTTCTGGAGGTACAATCGCGTTTATATCTGGTGTTTACGAAGAGCTTTTAAGTTCAATTAGTAATATAAATGTTGATTTATTTAAAACTTTAAAGAATGAGGGCTTTAAATCTGCTTGGAAAAAATTAAATGGTAATTTTTTATTAGCCTTATTTTTTGGAATATTTATTAGTGTAATTTCCTTAGCTAAAGCTATTAAATATTTGTTAGAAAATGAACCAATTTTGCTTTGGTCTTTTTTCTTTGGGCTAGTCTTAGCAAGTATCATTTATATAGCTAAACAAATAAATAAATGGAACTATATAGCCGTTATATTGTTGTTTGTTGGAGCTTTTACAGCATATTTTATAACTACTTTAAACCCATTGATTAGTGAAAAATCATCACTGTTATTTATGTTTATAGCTGGAGCTTTAGCTATTTGCGCAATGATTTTACCTGGTATTTCAGGAGCATTTATATTGGTTCTTTTAGGAGCCTACAAGCCTATTTTATCTGCTGTTACTGAAAAAGATTTAAAAACGATATCGGCAGTTGGTTTTGGAGCAATCATTGGTTTATTGTCATTTTCAAAAATACTAAAATGGTTATTTATCCATTATAAAGAGTATACTCTTGCTGTCCTTACAGGATTTATTATTGGTTCTTTAAATAAAATTTGGCCATGGAAAGAAACAATTACTTGGAGAACAAATTCGCATGGAGAACAAGTACCTTTTAATCAACAAAGTGTATTGCCTTCTAATTTTGATGGAGATACTCAATTACTATTTGCAAGTCTATTAGCTTTAGTAGGTTTTTTCTTAATTTTAGGAATGGAAAGGTTAGCTGTACAAAAAAAATAAATGCAACAAGAAAGATCTTTTTTAAAGAGTGTTAAGTTATTTCTTAAAGGCATAGCAATGGGTGCTGCTAACAAAGTTCCGGGTGTTTCTGGAGGAACAGTTTCTTATGTGCTTGGATTCTATGAAAATTTAATTTACTCTTTTCAAAAGATAAATTTAAAAGCCTTTAAACTTTTAATCTCAGGGAATTTTAAAAGTTTTATTCAATATACAAATGCGCAATTTATTGCGCTAATCATGGGAGGAAGTATCTTTAGCTACTTTAGTATTTCCCTAATTCTAGACTATTTTTTAAAGCATTATGAGTTGTATGTTTGGAGTTGGTTTTTTGGAATGATCATAGGTTCTATTTATCTTATTGGTAAAGATTTTGGAAAATGGAACAGAACGAGCTTTTTTTCATTAATTATTGGAATTAGTCTCGGTTTAGCTATTAGTTTTTTAAAGCCAGCTAAAGAAAATGATAATTTATGGTTTGTTTTTTTATGCGGAATTATTGGTGTTTCTGGTATGACATTACCTGGTTTGTCAGGCTCTTTTATACTTATATTATTAGGTAATTATGTACTATTATTAGTAGATTCAGTAAATGTACTTTTAAATGTATTAACCAATTTATTTACAGGTAATTTTGAGGTATTATCTGATGCTATAAAAGTAAAATATTTAAAAATTATTGCAGTTTTTACGGCTGGTTCAGCTTTTGGTTTAGTTTCCATTTCTCATATTTTGGGGTATGTATTAAAAAGATATAATAAGATCGTAAATGCAGTAATTATTGGTTTTATAACAGGTTCTTTAGGGATTGTATGGCCCTGGAAAGAAAAAATATATGTTGAAAATAAAGGACAAGTATTACTAGATAAAGAAGGTAACAAGATTGTAGAGAATTTTGAGCGTTTTATACCAGAGTTATTTAAAACAGAAACATGGGTAGCAATATTCTTTATTTTAATTGGTATAGCATTAATACTTAGTATAGATTATTATGGAAAAAAAAGAAAAAAGTAGATTGTTCGGTTTATTGGGTAAAGATATTTCTTACTCATTTTCAAGAGGTTATTTTAGTGAAAAGTTTAAGCAACTGAATTTAGATAATCACAGCTATGTTAATTTTGATTTACCTAAAATCGAAGATTTTCCAAGTATTTTAGAAGATAATGAATCAGTTTTAGGGATAAATGTTACTATTCCTTATAAAGAAGCAGTAATTCCTTATTTAGATAAGATAGATAAAACAGCCAAAGAAATAGGAGCTGTCAATACCATTAAAATTACCAAAAGAGGAAATTTAAAAGGATACAATTCAGATGTTGTTGGTTTTGAAAAATCAATTACACCGTTATTAAAAAAACACCACAAAAAAGCATTAATTTTAGGAACTGGTGGTGCTTCTAAAGCCATTGCTTATGCATTAAAGCGTAATGATATTAAATACAAGTTTGTGTCAAGGAATCCTGAAGGGAAAAAACAAATATCATATGCTGATTTATCGCGAGAAATTATAGAAGATTATACTTTAATTGTAAATTCAACACCTTTAGGGACCTCGCCACACGTTAACAACTGTCCAAATATTCCTTACCAATTCATAACACCTAATCACCTACTTTACGATTTAATTTACAACCCACAGGTTTCTAAATTTTTGGCAAATGGTAGGCAAAAAGGAACGTCAATTAAGAATGGTTATGAAATGTTAGAACTACAGGCAGAAGAATCTTGGAGGATTTGGAACTCTTAATTTTAGTATAAATTTTAGCTATTAATAAAACTTGTTATTTATTTAAGATGTCCTTATTTTTAAAGACAATATAATCATACTATTATATTAGACCTTAAACATTGTAGATATGTTAGATAATAAAGACGAAAAGCCAAAGGATAAAGAGTTACACAGCTCTGAAAAACCCAGTTTACAAACAGAAAAGAAGGAAAATACAACTACTAAAGATATTCTTACACAAGAAAATTTAGTTAATGAAGTTGAAATACCTGAGAAACTTGATGAGACAGGAAAAGAAAAAGATGCAGAAATAGAAAATTTTTCAAATAAAAATTTAGAGCAATTAGTAGTAAGCCTAAAAGAGGTATTAGATAATAAACCGATACAAAAAATTAAAGATACTGTAGAACGTATCAAAAGTGAGTTTAATAAAAAATTCGGTACGCTATTAGCAGAAAAAAAAGCTGAATTTTTGGCATCAGGGGGTAATACCATCGATTTTAACTTTACAAGCTCAGTTAAAGTTACTTATAATGATTTATTGTTTGATTACAAGAAAAGGAGGGATGCTTACTATAAGGAAATTGATGCTAAATTAAATCAAAATTTAGACAAAAGAAATGAAGTTATAACAAGTTTAAAAGTTTTAATAGATGAAGCAGATGCTAAAACAATGTATAAAGACTTTAAAGAAATCCAAGAAAAATGGAGAGCTATAGGTACTGTTCCAAAATCTCATTATAATGATACATGGAAAATTTATCACCATCATGTAGAGCGTTTCTATGACCTCTTAAACTTAAGTAACGATTTACGAGACTTAGATTTTAAATATAATTTAGAGGAGAAATTAAAAATAATACAAAAAGCAGAGGCACTTGTTAATGAACCAGATGTAAATTATGCATCTAAAGAGTTGCAAGAATTACATAAAAATTGGAAAGAAGATATTGGCCCTGTAGCTAAGGAAATGAGAGAGGAGGTTTGGCAAAAGTTTAGTGATGCTACAAAAAAAATCCATGATAAGAGACATGAGCATTTTAAAGAAATGCGTTCTAAGTTTCAACAAATCATAGATAAAAAACTTGAAGTAATAGCATTGATTGAGTTATATGATACCTCAAAAAATAAATCGCACAATGACTGGAAAAAAAGTATTACTGAAATAGAAAAACTTAGGCAAGAATATTTTAACGCAGGTAAATTGCCTTTCAATAAAAGTGAAGAGGTTTGGCAGAAATTTAAAAAAGCTACTAAGAAATTTAATACCTCAAAAAACACATTTTACAAAAAAGAGAAAAATGAACAGCAAGAAAACCTGCAGAAAAAGTTAGCCTTAATAGAAATAGCAGAATCTTTAAAAGACAGCGAGGACTGGAAATCTACAACAAATACCTATAAAAAAATACAAGCTGATTGGAAAAAAATAGGCCATGTTCCTAGAAAATTTTCAGACGATATTTGGAAAAAGTTTAAAGGGGCTTGTAATCATTATTTTGATAGGTTAACAAAAGAAAAGAATTCAGTTTCTATAGAACAAAACAAAGTAGTTGAAGCTAAAAAAGAATTTTTAACAAAGTTAAAAGAATCAAAACCTTCTTCTAAAGAAGAAGTATTAGATATTATAGATGCTTGGAGAAAATTAGGGAGTTTACCTAAAAATGCTAAAGAATTTAAAGATAAATTTAATGGTGAAGTAGATAAAATGTTAGAAAACTTGTCTTTAGATAAAGCAGATGTTTTAATGTTAAAATTTACAAACTTAATAGACTCTTATGTTTTAGATAATGATACGAACAAACTTGTTTCTGAGCAACAGTTTATAAGAAAAAAGATTGATGAAATTCAAAAAGAAATTCAACAACTAGAAAATAATTTAGGCTTTTTCTCTAATGCAAAAGAAGATAATCCATTGGTTAAAAATGTTAGAAATCAAGTAGAGAGTTACAAAAAAGATATTTCTGTTTGGAAACTGAAAATGGATTATTTAAAGAGGTTAGACTTTTAATAAAAAAAAACTCGAAGTATATACTTCGAGTTTTTTTTTAATTCTTATTAATATTAAGAAAATAACTTGTCCATTTTTTCTTTTTCTTCCTCTGCTAAGGCAGCATCAACTAAGATACGTCCACTGTGCTCATCAATGGTTATTTTCTTTCTATTCGAAATTTCTAGTTGTACCTGTGGAGGTATTGTAAAATAAGAACCTCCAGAAGCTCCACGTTCAATAGCAACTACTGCAAGACCATTTTTAACTTTTGTTCTAATTCTATTATAAGCTGAATATAAATGTTTGTCTAAAGACTCACCAAATTCTTTTGATTTTTTTATTAAAAGAGCTTCTTCTTTTTCAGTCTCTTTTAAGATAGCATCTAACTCAGATTTTTTATGACCTAAGTGTTGTTCTTGTTTTGCTAACTTTTCTTTAGTAGTGTCAATCACTTCTATTTTTTGAGCAATTTTTGCTTTGTATTCATTAATTCTTTTTTCTGCCAATTGAATTTCTAAATCTTGAAATTCAATTTCTTTAGATAAAGAATCAAATTCTCTATTATTACGAACCTTTTGTTGTTGCTCCTCGTATTTTTTCATTAACGATTTAGATTCGTCTATGGCAATTTTCTTGTTATTAATGTCTGTTTCTAGACTAGTAACATCGTTTTCTAAGTTAGAGATTCGTGTATTTAAACCAGCAACTTCATCTTCTAAATCTTCAACTTCTAGAGGTAGTTCACCTCTTACGTTTCTAATTTCATCAATTCTTGAGTCTATCAATTGTAAATCATATAGAGCTCTTAATTTTTCTTCAACCGAAACTTCTTTCTTCTTTGCCATGTTTATATATAATATATAGGATTTGTACTTTTTTCTGATAAAATGACTGCAAAATTACTAAATTTTTTTGTAAGATAATCAACCAAAAGGTTTTTTGTAAACTGTTCACTCTCATAATGCCCAATATCGGCTAGTAGAATACTTTTTTCAGCTTTAAAAAAATCATGGTATTTAAAATCAGCACTAATGTATGCGTCTGCTCCAACTCTTTTTGCGGTATCAATAGCAAAGCTCCCAGCACCTCCTAAAACAGCGACTTTTTTTATGTTTTTCCCTAAAAACGCTGAGTGTCTTACACAATTAGTTTTCATTGTTTTTTTTAGATAATTTAAAAAAGTTTTTTCATCCATTTCTTTTTTAAACTCTCCAATCATACCCATACCTATATCTTGGTGAATATTATCAATTGTTGTTACTTCATAAGCAACTTCTTCATAAGGATGCTTTTCTTTGAGTGTTTTTAATATTGTAAACTCATCTTTACTTTCAAAAAGTAGGGTTAGTTTTATTTCTTCTTCTATATGTAATTTGTTTTTTTCTCCATATGTTGGAGTAGATTTCTCATTTCCTTTAAAAGTGCCTTTTCCTAAAACATTAAAAGAGGCATCACTGTAGTTTCCAAGATTATTTTTATTTACCTTAAAAAGAGCCTCTCTTACAAAAGAGGCTTGTTCTTTTGGGATATAAGTTGTAAGTTTTTTTATAATCCCCTTTTTAGGAATTAAAACGGTTTTGTTTTTTAATCCTAAAACATCACATATTTTAGCGGACACTCCATTTTTTGAGTTGTCTAGTGCTGTATGTGTAGCATAGATTGAAATGTTGTTTTTTATTGCTTTTAAGACAGCTCGCTCTACATAATTAGTACCAGTTATTTTTTTTAAACCATTAAAAATAATAGGATGAAAACTAACGATTAAATTACATTTTTTTGCAATGGCCTCGTCTACAGTTTCTTCTAAAGTGTCTAAACATACCAATACATTTGTTACTTTTGTATTTGGGTTCCCAACCAATAAACCAACATTGTCAAACGATTCAGCATAATTTAAAGGCGCAAGTTTTTCGATATAATCTGTTACGTTTTTAATAGTCATTTTAAAAATATTGAAATTCAAAGTTAACATTTTTAATGTATTTTTACTCTAATGAAATTACTAAGATTTTTATTGTTACCTTTTAGTTTATTGTATGGTTTAATTACTTGGTGTCGTAATTTATTATATGATTATACTATTTTGAGTTCGACCTCTTTTCAAATACCTATTATAATTGTTGGTAATTTAAGTGTTGGTGGTACTGGGAAAACACCTCAAGTTGAATATCTAGTTAGGTTGTTAAAAAACTCCTATAAGATTGCAATTTTAAGCAGAGGGTATGGAAGAAAAACAAAAGGTCATATCAATGTAAATAAAAATCATAAGTCTTTAGACGTTGGTGATGAACCTTTACAGTATTTCCTGAAATTTAAGTCCGTATCAGTATCCGTAAATGAAAAAAGAGTTGCAGGTGTGCAAAATTTATTAAAGGATGTATCTCCTAAAGTAATTCTATTAGATGATGCTTATCAACATAGAAAAATAAATGGAAGTTTTCTAATACTCTTAACAAAATATAATGACTTATTCACAGATGATTTTTTACTGCCTACAGGAAATTTAAGGGAATCCTCTAGTGGAGCCTGCAGAGCAAACGTAATTGTAGTAACTAAATGTCCGGAAAGTTTAACTAAAAATCAACAGGATTTAATTACAGCAAATTTTTCTAAATTTAAGAAGCCCGTATTTTTTTCTACAATCTCTTACGCAAGTTTAACTAAAGGAGCTTTTTCATATTCTATAAATCAATTAATCTCTAAAGAAATTGTATTAATTACAGGTATTGCAAACCCTAATCCTTTAATAGAATATTTAGAAGAAAATAAAATTAATTTTCACCACTTAAAATATCCTGATCACCACCATTTTTCAAAAAAAGATTTAGAAGAAATTTCCACTACTTTTATGAAATTACGTGGTAATGAGAAAGTTCTTTTAACTACAGAAAAAGATTACGTAAGACTTCAAGATAAATTACCTCAACTTTCATTTTTAGAGATAGAAACAAAATTTTTAAATAATAAAGAAAAGGAATTCAATTCCTTAGTTTTAAATTCAATTTCAAATAAAGATTAATATGCTTTATTTTTTTTATTGTAGATATAAATAGATATATAAATAATAGTGTTAGAAGTACTTAAAGTTTATTGAAGTGTAAACTTTTAATAATCCCGTCAGCTAGTCCAATTTTAGGGACAAATATTTTTTTTGCACCACTCCATTTCATGGCAGATAGGTATATTTTTGTTGCAGGAATTATAACATCAGCTCTATCAGGATTTAAACCAAGTTCAGTAATTCTGTCTTGGTAACTCATTTTTTTTAAAAATTGATATTGCGCATTTAAATAAATGTAAGAAATTGATTTCCCCTCAGTTCTACCAGACATTTTGAATAGTTTATTAATATTTCCTCCAGAACCGATTAAAGATATTTTTTTTAAATCTTTTGTGTTTTTGTTGATCCATTTCTGAACGCTTCCAAAAACTTCTTTATTTATAGCTTTCTTATTGTTCAGTAAACGAACTGTTCCCATCTTAAAAGATTTTGAGGTAATTATTTTTCCCTCAGAAAATAATGTAAATTCAGTACTTCCGCCACCAACATCTACATACAAATAAGCGTTATTACCTTGTATTAACTCGTCTAAATCTGTAGATGATATAATACTTGCTTCTTCTTTACCTCCAATAATATCTATTTTTACACCTGTTTCTGCTTCAATTTTTTCTACTATGGTTTCACCATTTGTAGCTTCACGCATTGCAGAGGTAGCGCAAGCTTTGTAGCGCTCTACGCCATTTACATTCATTAAAAGTTTAAAAGCTTTTATTGCAGAAATCATTCTATCTGTATTGGAATCACTTATTAATCCATTAACGAATGAATCTGCCCCTAAACGGATAGGTACCCTAACTAAAGAAGATTTTTTGAATTGCGTTTCTTTGTCTTCTTTTACAATAACATTCGAAATCAATAAACGAATTGCATTTGATCCAATGTCTATAGCACCATATTTCTTTATTTCTAACAAGATTTATTTGTGGTTTTTAGGATATTCAATTAAAAAAGTTTCTCCTCTTCGAATATTTTTCCAGTGTTTTTCTTTAAATTTTAAACCAATAATACCACATGTTGGTACATGGGCAATTGGTCTATTTCCAAATTCATTTACAAAGGTGTTTATGCCATGGTCATGACTAAATATAATAGCAGAGTTGAAACCGTCGTCTAAAGCTTTAACAGTTTTTACTAAATATCCATCACTAAAACTATAAAGCTGTTTTTTTATTTGTAAATTAAAAAGTGGAAAACCAAAATTGTCACAAAAAATAATGCCAGTATGTAGAGCTCTATTTGCGCTACTAGAAATAAAAACGTCTGGTTTATCAACCATTTTATTTAGAATTTTAGACATTAAATATGCATCATTTATCCCTCTTTTTTTTAAAGGCCTATCAATGTCATGTATCCCTGAATATTCCCAAGAAGACTTTGCATGACGAACGATATATAATGTTTTCATTTGGTTATTGTTGATTTGTAAATATAAAAATTTAAGGAGCTAAACGTTCTAATTTCCAAGAAAAATCTTTTTCTAATGCATACCTTATTCTATCGTGCATTCGGTTTGGTCTACCTTGCCAAAATTCTATTGATATTGGCTTTGTTATAAAGCCTCCCCAATGTTTAGGTCTTGGAATATCTTTGTTTTTAAATTCTTTTTCGAATTGTTTTAAATTGTCTTCAAGTTCTCTTTTAGAAGAAACAACTTTACTTTGATTGGATGCCCATGCACCAAGTTTACTTCCGTTTGGCCTAGAATTAAAGTAAAGATCTGATGTTTGTTCGGATAACTTTTCTGCTTTTCCTTTAATAATAATTTGTTGCTCTAATGCTGGCCAAAAAAATGATAGGCAAATATTATTGTTTTCGTCTATTGCTCTTCCTTTTTCTGAAGTATAGTTTGTGTAAAAAATAAAACCATCATTGGTTATTTCTTTTAATAACACAATTCTGCTTTTAGGAAAACCATCTTTTCCGATAGTGGAAATACACATAGCATTTGCCTCTTCTATATAATCTGATTCCTCTGCATTTTTAAACCAAATTTGGAAAAGTTCCATTGGGTTTTTCGGGCAGTTATTTTCTAAAAGTTCTTTCTTATTGTATGTTTTTCTATAATTACTTAAATCTCTAGTCATTACTTAAATTTATATTGTAAAAATACGAATGATTTAAAA
>Ga0233438_10000977_pt1 | contig 33579 bp, 25 predicted proteins | sample SI_123_September_FD_182720 | JGI IMG/M metagenome (GOLD analysis project Ga0233438, IMG submission 182720) | Seawater microbial communities from Saanich Inlet, British Columbia, Canada - SI_123_September2016_10_MG | ecosystem: Environmental > Aquatic > Marine > Inlet | place: Canada: British...
TAACTTTTAGACTATGTTTCTAAAGAAGTATTTCTTTGTTTTATTTGTTTGTTTTGCATCTTTTTTAAATGCACAAACGAACATTAAAGCAATGTTTTACAACACTCTAAATTACAATTCAGATACTCAAAGTCAGGAAAGAACATTATACCTTAAAACAATTTTAGATGATATTCAGCCAAATATTTTTATGGTTTGTGAGCTTAAAAATGAAATAGCATCTAACTACCTGTTTTAAAATGCTGTACTTCCCTTTAATGCCAATTTTAGTAAAGCTGAATTTAAACCAAGTGAATCGGCAGCAACAAGTTTACTGCAAATGGTTTACTATGATTCTAATAAATTAGAATTGGAATATAATGAAGTTATTCCTACAGGAATTAGAGATATAAATCATTATACGTTTATCGTAAAATCAGAAAATTCTACTGACGAAATTAACAGAATTGAAGTTTTTGTCACACATCTAAAAGCATCTAGAGGTAATGATAATATTCAAAAAAGACTAGCTTCAGTAGAAAATTTCATAAGAGAGTTAGACAGATTACCAGAAGATAGTTTTGTACTTTTTGCTGGTGATTTCAATTTTTACACCAGTAATGAACCTGGTTTTCAAAAAATTATTGATGAAAATAATTCTATTCAATTAATAGATCCAATTGATAGGCTTTGTCCTGCTTTTCCTGAAAATGGTATTAATTATTTTAATGAAGATAATTACGATTCAACTTATTTTTGGAATAATGAATCTTTTGCCGATGTACATTCTCAGTCTACCAGAAATGGACAGGTAAATAGAGATGGTTCTGGGGGAGGAATGGATGACAGATTCGATTTCATTATGATGTCGAAAAACTTTACCACTAGCAATACTTTATCTTATAAATCAAGTAGTTATAAAACTGTGGGTAACAACAGTAATTGTTACAACTCTTTTGTGAGCAATGCAAGATGTTCGGGAGAATTCTCTCAAGAGTTAAGAAATGCGCTGTATTATTTTAGTGATCATTTGCCTATAACTATGGAAATGGAGTTAGAAACTAGTGCATTAAATACTGAAAACAACAGCATTATAAATTTTGTAGACACAAACATTGCCAAAAATAGCATTAAGATAAATTTATCGGAAAAAATAAATCAGATCTTTATTTATAATCAATTGGGTCAAAAGATATTTAATTTAAAAAATGTAAATTCGAAAACTTTAAAAATTGATACTGAAAGCTTTGCAAAAGGGATTTATTATATTAAAATTGACAACTATAAAATTCAGAAATTTATAAAAATTTAATTTGAAGCATTTTTTTAGACTCTTATTTACAATTCTATTTTATACAACGTGTTATTCGCAACAGAATGCTATAAAGATAAAAGCCACCTTAAATAGTCTTGAAAACACACTTTTAGTGCAACAAGAAATACTTTTTGTTAATGACTCAGATTCAATTCTCAACAAACTCTATTTACATAATTGGGCAAATAGTTTTAGAGATAGAAAAACACCTCTCTCTAAACGATTTATTAAAGATTACAATAAAAGCTTATATTTTGCCCCAGCACATAAACTTGGTGCAACTGAAATTAAAAATATCACTGTAAATTTTGAGAATACTGATTTTAAAGAAGTAAAAAATAAAGCTGACATTTTAGAAATTCGTTTAAAAAAACCTCTTTTCCAAAAACAAAGCTCTAAAATTAACATTACCTATAGCATAAAAATTCCTAGCTCAGAGTTTACAGGGTATGGAAAAACTGAGGATGGATATCATTTACGATTCTGGTATATAACTCCTGCAGTTTATAAAAATGGTTGGAAATTAATGAGCAATCTAAATATTGATGATTTGTATGAAAAAGCAACAGATTTTGATATAGAAATAGATATTCCAAAAAAATATGTATTAGAAAGCACACTCTATCAATACAAAACAAAAAAAGACAGGACAGATTATTATTATTTAATTGGTAAACAAAAAACAGATGTTATTATAAGTATTCACGAGAAAAAAAAATATGAAACTTTCAAGACAGACGGAATTAATGTTTACACAGATCTTATAGATAAAAACATAAATAAGAAAAAAGCTTCACAAATTTTAGACAAACAACTTAAGTTTATTCAAAAATTTTTAGGAAGATATCCCTATAAAGAAATCCACATCGATAAGATTACACAACGAAAAGATCCTGTAAACGGATTAAGCCAGTTACCCGATTTCTTAAGTCCTTTTCCTGAACATTTTAAATGGGACTTTACAATGTTTAAAGCACTAAGTAAAAAATTTATTGAAAACACCTTACTTTTTAACAAAAGAAATGATTACTGGTTCTTAGACGGCTTACACAACTATTTAATGCTAGAGTATATTGATCGAGTATATCCAAATACCAAACTCTTAGGGAGTTACGCTAGCCACTGGTTTTTAAATACTTATAATTTATCAAAATTAGAATTTAATGATAAGTACCCATTAGTCTATCAATTTAGCTCTCGTAAGTTTTTAGATCAAGCACTTACAACTCCAGCAGATTCGCTTTCTAATTTTAATAGAAAAATCGCAAACAGATACAAAGCAGGATTGGCTTTTAAATACCTTAAAGGCTATTTAGGAGATAGTATCTTAAACAATAGTATACAAGAATTTTATCAAAAAAATAGTAATAAAATAATTGCTAGTTCTGACTTTCAAGAATTAATAAATTCTAAAACTAACAAACCATTGGAGTGGTTTTTTAACGATTTTATAAAAACAAATAAAAAAATAGACCACACAATAAAACAAATAAGAACAAAAGGAGACAGTATCCATGTAACAATTAAAAATAAAAGAAACATGAATACCCCTGTGTTAATTTACGGTTTAAATAACAGAGAAATTAAATTTAAAAAATGGGTAAATAATATAAAAGATATAGATACTGTCACTATCCCAAATTACGGCATCAACAGAGTTGCTCTAAATTATGAAAATTTCTATCCAGAATTAAACACGTTTGACAATTGGAAAAGTTTAGAGAATAAAATTTTTAATAAACCATTAAAAATTAGCTTAGTAAAAGATATTAATGACCCTTATTACAATCAAATATTTTACCAGCCAAATATTAATTATAATTTTTACAACGGTGTAATTTTAGGAGTAAAACTTCATAACAAAGCATTAATAAAACGAAACTTTGAATTTAAATTCGCTCCCTCATATGCAACAAAGAGCAAGAGTTTAATAGGATCTTTTTCTAGCATATATAATCAATATTTTGAAAAAACAGACATTTACAAAATAATGTATGGCATATCTGGTGTAAACTTAGACTATGCTCCAAATTTAAGTTATAGGGCATTACTTCCTTTTGTGAATGTTGTTTTTAAAAGAAAGAGTTTAAGAGATGCAACCTCAGAATTTATTGGAGCTAAGTTAGTACACATTAACAAAGAGACTCCTGAAGGACAATTAAGAACAAGTCAAGACAGTTATAGCGTATTTAGCTTACGATACAATTATATAAATCCAGATATCATCAAAGAGTTTAGATATGATTTTGGACTAGAACTTGCAGCACAATTTTCTAAAATCACAGCAGATATAAGATATAGGTCTTTATCTACTTCAGATACACAACTGGATTTTAGAGTTTTTATTGGTGCTTTTTTAAAAAACAATTCTACGGGAAACTACTTTAGTTTTGGGTTAGACAGAGCTAATGATTATTTATTTCAACTAAATTATTTTGGAAGATCTGAAGCTACAGGGATTTTTAGTCAGCAATTTATTATAGCAGAAGGCGGATTTAAATCAGTTTTACCTGTAAGGTTTGCCAATCAGTATATGATGGCTTTTAACTCTAGCTTTGGTATTTGGAAATGGATAGAATTTTATAATGATGTCGCTTTCTTAAAAAATAGAGATAATTCCCTTTATTTTGGATATAATAATGGCATACGGTTTAATTTTATTCACAACATATTAGAAGTATACTTCCCATTATATTCCAATAACGGCTGGGAGATTGGTCAAAATTCTTATCCTCAAAAAATAAGGTTTACACTTTCTGCAAATGTAAATCAGATCTACAACTTCTTTAGAAGAGGATTCCTATAAAATCAAACAAAAGAGGTTTAATTGTGTAATTATCAACAAAAACTACTTTTAATACTTAATTTTTAACATATTCTTAATCAATCTTGATATTTTTAAATATCAACTAAAAAAACTATCTTTGCAACAGTAAAAAAACTACAAATCTATATGTCAACAAAAACTGCGATACAGTCTGCTCAAGAAATTTCTTTCAGCGAATTTAAAAAGGAAGTATTACAAGATTATAAAATTGCAAAAATTAGCAGAGAATGTAGTTTATTAGGCAGAAGAGAAGTTTTAACAGGAAAGGCTAAATTTGGTATTTTTGGTGACGGAAAAGAAGTACCTCAATTAGCTATGGCAAAGGCTTTTAAAAAAGGAGATTTTAGATCTGGCTACTACAGAGATCAAACTTTTATGATGGCAATTGGTGAGCTTACTGCTCAACAATTTTTTGCAGGCTTATATGCACATACAGATATTGAAGCAGATCCAATGTCTGCAGGTAGACAAATGGGTGGTCATTTTGCTACACATAGCTTACAAGAAGATGGTAGCTGGAAAAATTTAACTCAACAATACAATTCTAGTTCAGATATTTCTCCTACAGCTGGTCAAATGCCTCGTTTATTAGGTTTGGCTCAAGCCTCTAAGGTTTACAGAAACGAAAAAAGTGTAGCTCATAAAACAAATTTTTCTGATAAAGGAAATGAAGTTGCTTGGGGTACTATTGGTAATGCAAGTACAAGTGAAGGTTTATTTTTTGAGACTATAAATGCTGCTGGTGTTTTACAAGTGCCAATGGTTATGAATGTTTGGGATGATGAATATGGAATTTCTGTACACGCAAAACATCAAACTACAAAAGAAAGCATCTCAGAAATTTTAAAAGGATTTCAAAGAGATGAAAAAAATAAAGGATATGAACTCTTTGTAGTAAATGGCTGGGATTATGTTCAGTTGATGGATGTTTACCAAAAAGCTGCAAAAATAGCTAGAGAGGAACATGTACCAGTTTTAATTCATGTAAAAGAATTAACACAACCACAAGGACACTCTACTTCTGGGTCTCATGAACGTTATAAAGATCAAGCTCGTCTACTATGGGAAAAAGATTATGACTGTTTAACTAAAATGCGTGAATGGATTTTAGATTTTGAATTAGAAACAGAAACAGGAGATACGTTACGTTTTATAGAAGATGAGGAAGAATTAATTCTACTAGAAAAAGAAGCAAAAAAAGAAGTTACAAATGCCAAAAGAAATGCTTGGAATGCATTTTTAAACGAAATAAAATCAGAGCTTTTAGAAGTTATAGGTATATTAAAAAAATTAGCATCAAAAAGCGTTAATGAGAATTTTATCAACAAATACCTTAACGATCTAAATGCTATTACAGAACCTACAAGAAAAGATGTTTTATCTGTTGCTAGAAAATGTTTATGGTATGCTAGAGACGAAAATATTGCAGGTAAAATTGAGTTACAAAACTTTATTAAAGATGCATTAACTCAAGCTCATGATAAATATTCATCTCACTTATTGAGCGAAACTAAAGAAAGCGCATTAAGTGTTCTAGAAGAAGCGCCAACATATACTCAAGAACAAAACCTTGTGGACGCAAGAATTGTAATGAGAGATAATTTTGATGCAATTTTAACAAAACATAAAGATGTTTTAATCTTTGGAGAAGATGCCGGTTTTATAGGCGATGTAAATCAAGGATTAGAAGGTTTACAAGAAAAATTTGGTGATATCAGAGTCTCAGATACAGGTATTAGAGAGGCTACAATTTTAGGACAAGGAATAGGTTTGGCCATGAGAGGTTTAAGACCAATTGCAGAAATTCAGTATTTAGATTACCTATTGTATGCTTTACAAATTATGAGTGATGATTTAGCTACTTTACGCTATAGAACCTATGGTAAGCAAAAAGCACCATTAATTATAAGAACTAGAGGTCATAGATTAGAAGGTATTTGGCATGCAGGTTCACCTATGGGAGCTATTATAAACAGTTTAAGAGGTATACATGTATTAGTGCCAAGAAACATGACTAAAGCAGCAGGTTTTTACAATACTTTATTAGAAGGTGATGATCCTGCCTTGGTTATTGAGTGTTTAAATGGTTATCGTTTAAAAGAAGAATTACCAACTAATTTAGGTGAATTTAAAACAAAAATTGGTGTTGTAGAAACTATTAGAGAAGGTAAAGACATTACTTTGGTTTCGTATGGTTCTACTTTAAGAATTGTAGAAGATGCAGCTAAAGATTTAGTTCAAGTAGGTATAGATATCGAAATTATTGATGCTCAAAGTTTATTGCCTTTTGATTTAAATCACGATTGTGTAAAAAGCTTAGCCAAAACTAATAAACTATTAGTAGTAGATGAAGATGTGCCTGGAGGAGCTTCTGCTTATCTTTTACAAGAAATTTTAGAAACTCAAAATGGTTATCAATATTTAGATAGTAAACCATCAACTTTATCTGCAAAAGCACATAGACCTGCTTATGGTACAGATGGTGATTATTTTTCTAAACCATCTTCAGAAGATATTTTTGAGAAAGTTTATGCTATTATGCATGAGTTTAATCCACAAAAATTTAAGAGTTTATATTAAAAACAAAAACTATAAAAAATCCCAATCATCACTGATTGGGATTTTTTATTTTAACACATTCCATATCTCATTTCTTTGTAAATTTTCTTAATTTAGAAAACTTAAATTCAAACTAAACTTACATGAGAAAACTACTACTCTTTTCTTTGATTTTGACATTTACTTTTCAAACTGAAGTTATCGCTCAAAAAAAGAAATCAAGAAAAAAGCAAACTGAACAAGTTGCTCCAAAACCAAAAAAAAGTAAGAAACCAAAATATTCAGATTTTGTAAAATTGAATACTAAAACAGATGATGGTTTATTTAAAGTTCATTTAACCAATAATAAATACATCTACGAAATTCCAAAGGCTCATTTTGGAAAAGAAATGTTATTGGTTACCAGAATTAAAGATATTCCTGCTGGTTTAGGAGGCGGCTATGTAAATGCTGGTTCTAAAATCAATACCCAAGTTGTTGTTTGGGAAAAGTTTCAAAATAAGATTTTACTTAAAGTAAAATCTTATAATGCCATAGCAAATGATTCTTTACCTATTTACAAATCTGTTAAAGCAAACAATTTAGAACCAATTATTTATGCTTTCGATGTAAAAACACAAAATGAAGATTCAACATCAGTTTTAGTTGACGTTACTAAGTTTTTCACTTCAGATATAAAAGCAATTTCAGCTTTACCTGCCAGATACAGAAGAACCTACAAAGTAAGAAGATTAGACGCTTCTAGAAGTTTTATCAATTCGATTAAAAGTTATCCTAAGAATATTGAGGTTGTTCAAGATTTTACTTTTGATGCAGATGCCCCACCAAGTAATTCTACAACAAATACCATTACAATTCGAGTAAATCAATCTATGATTGTTTTACCAGAAAATAAAATGATGCCAAGAATTTATGATAAGAGAGTTGGTTACTTCTCAATTGGAAATGTAGATTACAGTTCTGAGGCTTTGAAAGCAGATGCTAAAAGATACATTAGAAGATGGAGATTAGAGCCAAAAGACATTAATGCTTACAATCGTGGAGAATTAGTAGAGCCAATTAAACCCATCGTATATTATTTAGATCCTGCAACACCAAATAAACTTAAAAAATACATTAAACAAGGTGTAGATGATTGGCAAAAGGTTTTTGAAACTGCTGGTTTTAAAAATGCAATTATGGCAAAATATGCACCAACCAAGGAGGAAGATCCAGAGTTTAGCATGGAAGACGTACGTTATTCTACTATTAGATATGTAGCAAGTACTACCAGAAACGCAACAGGACCAAGTGTGTCTGACCCTAGAACAGGTGAAATTCTAGAGAGCGATATTATTTGGTATCACAACCATTTACGTTCTTACAGAAATAGATACTTATTAGAAACAGGAGCAGCAAATCCATCAGCTAGAACTTTAGATACACCAGCTGAAGAAATTGGTGAAATGATGCGAATGGTAATTTCTCACGAAGTCGGCCATGCATTAGGATTGCCTCACAATATGGCTGCAAGTTATGCATATCCTGTAGATTCTTTACGTTCTGGAAGTTTTACTCAAAAAATGGGTATTGCAGCAACTATAATGGATTATGCACGGTACAACTACATTGCACAACCAGGAGATAAAAACATACGATTTATTCGTAAACTAGGGCCTTATGATCACTATGCCATTAATTGGGGGTATCGTAAACTTTCTTTGGCTAAAAATCCAGAAAGTGAAGTAACTACTTTAGATAAATGGATTGAAGATAAAGGAGATAATCCCATCTATAGATATGGAGATCAAAGGTTTGATCCATCTGCACAAACAGAAGGAATTGGAAATGATCAAGTAAAAGCATCTACTTACGGAATGAAAAATTTAAAAATAGTTGCTACTAATTTACCTGATTGGACTTCTAAACAAACCAATAATTACGAAGACTTGTCAGAATTATATAGTGAGTTATTAGGAGTTTGGAGTAGATATGTAGGCCATGTTTCAGGAAATATTGGTGGTATTTACGAATTCAATAAAAAACCATCTCAAAAAGGCTCTGTTTATAAACCTGTAACCAAGGTAAAGCAAAAAGAAGCTATGAATTGGTTACAAGAAAATGCTTTTAAAACTCAAGAATGGTTATTGGATGAAAAAATCCTAGCTAATATTGATGAAAGTGGTTACACGAACAGAATATTGCGTTTACAAAACAGACAACTAAATGGCTTATTAAATAACGCAAAATTAGAAAGAATGATAGATGCCTCTGTAATTGACCCAACTACGTATGAAACAATTAATATGATTCGTGATTTAAGAAATGGAATTTTCATAGAAGCTAACTATACAAGAAATGTAGATGTTTTTAGACGTAATTTACAAAAGTCTTTTATTGATAGAATGAGCATGTTACTGAATTCTAAAAACGCTCAACATGCAGACATTAATTCTATTGTTAGAGGCGAACTAGAATCGCTTAACTTTCAATTAACAATAGCGAAAAATAGAAGAGTAAATAGAATAACAAAGTATCATTATAGAAATTGTATCGCTAAAATTAAGGAAGCTTTAAATCCTAATTAAGCGTTAGTTCTCAACAAATTATTACCTATTGCACAGTTTAAACATTTTTTTGCTGTGCAATAGTTGTTTTTAAGCTGTAGCAAAGCTTGACTTTCCAGAGCGTTTTTAGAAGAAATACCCAAATCTAAAAACTTAGAAATTATACCATTCTTTTCTGATGAAACTTCTTGAATCAAACTAAGAAAAGCACCTTCAGTCAACTCCCCTCTATTTTTTAAATAGACAAATTTTAAAGGAACAATGGTATTTATTAATAGTAAATCAATAAAAGATTTTGTAAGTTTTTTGGATGATTTTTTAGAGGTTGTTTCAAATGTATAATGCTCTTTCCAGAAATCATCTATGCTAAAAGAGAATAGTTTATAATAATCTTTCTTGTTGTTTAAATGAATTACTTTAGAAAATAAATTTTGATGCTCAGCAAACAATGCAGCCAATTGTGCAATTCTAATGGTAGGAAAATTAGTTGGGCGCATTCTAAAAAACTGAAAACTATTTTTAATCTTTGGATGCAAATTAAACTTGTGTTTTAAGTAGACAAACTCCTTTTTAAGATTTAAGTAGTATTCACTTTCTATTTCTGTTTCCAAAAAACCTGCCATTCCAAAAAGTAGTGCTGTCAACCTTTTTTGGTCATGAGCTACTTTTCGAACTGTAGAAAAATCTATAGCTTTCGCAAAATCTAAAAAAGCATCTCCATTAATTTTCAGTCCAAAGTTTTTAGCTAGCAATTGAAATAAAACTGCGTCGTAATCTAATTTTGATTCCTTTAATAGCATTTCTATGGCTTTCGATTTCTGCTCTAATCGTTCAAAACACAAACGTTCTTGCCAATTTTTAATTAAGAATACATCTACAGTTTGAATTTGATTTTCGCAAGGAATCCAAGTCTTATCTGCAAATAAAAGACTGTTATAATTATTTAGAATTGATCCATCTATAAAATCCTTTATCACTACTGTAATTAAAGGTTCATTATTTTTAGTGTAGATTATAGCATCATTCTCCCAAACTACATGTAAAATTACAGCATCATAATTGGGATCTGTTTCATGTTTATGTAAATACCAATCTGATGCTTTTACGTGCATTTCTATATTACCAACCCATAATTGACCATCAATATATAATTGAGCGTTTAAGAAATCTGGACCAGCGTGTTTATTAAGTAAACCTGTTTTTTTTAGCTGTATTTTTTTACCGTCGGAATTTTTTAAATTTAACGAAGAAAAAAGTTGGTACTGCCAAACATAATACAAAAATTCTTCTTTCAATAATTTTTTATTTCTAATGTACAAAAAATTTATAAGCTTATAAGTTTTAATAATACACAAAAGAATTGGTATTGCATTTTATGCATTATTTTTGTAATCTAAATAAAAAAAATGAATACTATAGAAAGTTTACAATGGAGATATGCAGTTAAAAAGTTTAATCCAAAAAAAAATCTTAATGACTCTCAAATAAATATCCTTAAAGAAGCTTTTAATTTAACAGCAACTTCATATGGATTACAACCTATAACATTGCTAGTTATTAAAAATAAAATACTTCGAGAAAAGTTGCTTACCCATTCTTACAATCAAACTCAAGTATTAGACGCCTCTCATTTATTGGTAATTTGCACACCACAAGAATACCATACAGAAGAGGTTCATAAATATTTTAACCTAGTTCAAAAAATAAGAAAAACTGAAGATAGCATTATTACCCCTTTCAAAAATTTTTTAACAGCTGAAATTGATAAAAAATCACAGGAAGATCTTTTAAAATGGACTAAAAATCAGGCATACTTGGCATTAGGAAATCTTCTGACTGTGTGTGCTATTGAAAAAATTGATGCTTGCCCAATGGAAGGTTTTATTGCTGAAAAATATAATGAAGTTTTAGATTTAAAAAATAAAAACCTTACGGCTGTCCTAGCACTACCTGTAGGATATAGAGCGGATGACGACTATATGAAAGATCTAAAAAAAGTTCGGAAAAATACAAATGATATTGTTTTAGAATTTAATTAAAAAATACAGAGCCTTCTTTAAAAGAAGGCTTTTTTTTGCCCTTTTAAAATCGTATTTTTGATGTATAAAACAGAATCATTTTCTTATGAGTCAAGATGTCAGAAATATAGCACCACAAAACGTTTGGAATCACTTTGCAGATTTAAATGCAGTCCCAAGACCTTCTAAAAAAGAAGAACGCGTAATACAGTTCATGTTAGATTTTGGTAAAAGCTTAAACCTAGATACTTCTGTAGATAAAGTTGGTAATATTATTATTAAAAAACCAGCTACTTCTGGTATGGAAGATAGAAAAGCTATTGTAATGCAAGGTCATTTAGATATGGTGCATCAAAAAAATGCTGATACTAATTTCGACTTCGAAAAAGAAGGCATCAAAATGTTTGTTGATGGTGATTGGGTAAAAGCAAAAGGTACTACCTTAGGTGCAGATAACGGTTTAGGAGTTGCAGCGATTATGGCTGTATTATCTTCTAAAGAAATTCAACATCCTGCAATAGAAGCACTTTTTACTATTGATGAAGAAACAGGCATGACAGGTGCCATGGGTTTAGATGCCAACGTTTTAACTGGTGAAATGCTACTGAATTTAGATACTGAAGAAGATGATGAAATTGGTATTGGTTGTGCAGGTGGTGTTGATGTTACAGCCACAGGTAGTTATACTTTAGAACCAATACCCGAAAAAACAAAAGCGTTTAAAATTGCTGTAACTGGCTTAAATGGTGGTCATTCAGGTATGGATATCATTAAAGGATTAGGCAATGCGAATAAAATTATGAATCGGTTATTATTTGGCGGTTATGAGAAATTCGGATTACGAATTGCAAGCATCAATGGGGGTAGTTTACGAAATGCTATTCCAAGAGAAAGTTTTGCAACTGTTGTGATTGATAGTGCCTCAGAAAAACTATTCTTAAAAGAAAGTTATCTTTTAATTGATAAAATTAAAAAGGAATTTGCTTCTTTAGAACAAAACTTAATCGTAGAAATTAAAACAACTGAAACTCCCACAAACATTTTAGATATAGCCTCTCAAAACAAATTTACTAAAGCAATTTATGCAACGTTAAACGGTGTTTATAGAATGAGTCCGGATGTTGAGGGTTTAGTAGAAACTTCTAATAATATTGCTAAAATAACAGTTGAAAGTGGTGAAATTAAAATTTTGTGTCTTACTAGATCATCATCAGAAAGTAATAAATGGGATTTAGCAAATGCAATAAGAGCTGCTTTTGAATTGGCTAATTTTACAGTAGATTTCTCAGGTTCTTATCCTGGTTGGTTGCCAAACATGAATTCGTCTATTTTAAAAGTTGTAGAAAGTTCTTACATAAAACTTTTTAAAGATCAACCTCATGTGGCAGCTTGTCATGCAGGTTTAGAATGTGGAATTCTAGGAGAAAATTACCCAGAAATGGAAATGATTTCTTTTGGGCCAAATATTAAAGGTGCACACTCTCCAGATGAAAGAGCTCAAATTTCATCAACACAAAAATTCTGGAAATTATTGCTTGAAGTTTTAAAAAACATTCCTAAAAACACTTCTATCTAATTTATAAAAAATAAAATGAAAGAAGATATCAAATTGTTTAAAAAATATTTAAATATAGATTTAACAAACTAATTTACAAAGAAGTACTACTCTACATTATTGTTAACATCTTTCATTGAAATAAAACAGAAAAAAATGTAATTTTACTGATAAGTAAGAACATCTTTTCATGGGAAAAATAATAGCTATTGCAAATCAAAAAGGAGGTGTAGGTAAAACTACTACAAGCGTAAATCTTGCAGCCTCTTTAGGTGTTTTGGAAAAAAAAGTTTTATTAATAGATGCTGACCCCCAAGCAAATGCTTCCTCTGGATTAGGAATTGAAGTAGAAAATGTAGAATTTGGAACTTATCAGGTTCTAGAACATACCATTTCTGCAAAAGATGCAATTGTTACCACCAATTCACCTAATGTAGACATTATTCCTGCCCATATAGACCTAGTTGCTATTGAAATTGAATTGGTGGATAAGCAAGAAAGAGAATACATGCTTAAAAAAACACTAGAAAAAATTAAAAACGATTATGATTTCATAATCATTGATTGCGCGCCTTCTCTAGGGTTAATCACTTTAAATTCTTTAGTAGCAGCAGATTCTGTTATTATACCAATACAGTGCGAATACTTTGCATTAGAAGGGTTGGGAAAATTGCTAAACACTATAAAAAGTGTCCAGAAAATCCATAATCCAGATTTAGATATAGAAGGTTTACTTTTAACCATGTTCGATTCTCGTTTACGTCTATCTAACCAAGTTGTAGATGAAGTACGCAAGCATTTTTCTAGTATGGTTTTTAATACAATTATTAGAAGAAATACGCGTTTAGGAGAAGCTCCAAGTTATGGAGAAAGTATTATTGCGTATGATGCTACTAGTAAAGGTGCTGTAAATTACTTAAATTTAGCCCAAGAATTATTAAAAAAGAATTCATAACATGGCAAAAGCAACTAAGAAACAAGCTTTAGGAAGAGGATTATCTGCTTTGTTACAAGAAAACCCGAATATAAACTCTGCATCAGACAAAAATGCAGATAAATTAGTGGGTAATATTATTGAATTAGAATTAAATTCTATTGAGGTAAACCCTTACCAACCAAGGACTTATTTTGATGAAGAAGCTTTAAGAGAACTTGCAACCTCAATAAAAGAACTTGGCGTTATACAACCAATTACCGTAAGAAAGCTAGATACTAACCAGTTTCAATTAGTTTCTGGTGAACGAAGATTTAGAGCCTCAAAATTAATTGGCAATAAAACAGTACCAGCCTATATAAGAATTGCTAATGACCAAGAGATGCTAGAAATGGCATTGGTAGAAAACATTCAGCGTAAAAATTTAGATCCTATAGAAGTAGCACTTTCTTATCAACGTTTAATTGACGAAATTCAATTGACTCAAGAGGAATTGAGTACCAGAGTTGGTAAAAAACGCTCTACAGTAACTAATTATTTGAGACTATTAAAATTAGATCCTATTTTACAAACAGGCATGAGAGATGGCTTTATTTCTATGGGACATGGACGCGCTATGATTAACATAGAAGATACAGAAGATCAATTAGCGATTTATGAAAAAATTTTAAGAGAAAAATTATCTGTAAGACAAACTGAAGAACTTGTAAAAAACTTAAAAACAGGAACTACTTCTAAACCAAAAAAGAAAGTAATACCTGCATTTATAAAGAATAATAAACAAACATTTAATGACTTTTTTGGTCATAAAATTGATATTAGTGTAAGCCCTAATGGAAAAGGGAAAATTAGTATTCCGTTTCATTCTGAAGAAGATTTTAATAGAATTAAAAAACTACTCGAGTAAGTGTTCCTTAAAAAATCGATACTTTTTGTGGTAATTGCTTTTTTATCTCTGAGTTTATCTGCTCAGAAAGATTCAATTACAGATGTAAAAAAAGTTCAAAATTTAAAGATTAAAGGTAAAATTAAAACCACACAAGGTATTTATAATCCTTTAGCACCCTCTAAAGCCGCCTTTTATTCAGCTATTTTTCCTGGATTAGGACAAATATATAATCAAAAATATTGGAAGGCTCCTATTGTTTGGGGAGCATTGACGATACCTATATATTATCATCAAATTAATAACTCAGATTATAGAAGATTTAGAAATGCCTATCGGTTAAGAAAAAATGGGCTAGTTGATGAATTTACAGTGAATGGTATAGAAACAGTTTCCACGCAAACTCTAGAAACTGCACAGAAACAGTTAAGAGAAAATAGAGACTTATCATTATTATCTGGAGTCATAATTTATATACTACAAATAGTAGAAGCAAGTGTTAATGCACATTTAATGCAATTTAACACTGATAACAACCTAACTTTAAAACCTACTTTGATTCAAGATCCAATCTCTTTTGATGCACCTGCAGTAGGTTTAACAATTAAATATAACTTTTAGATGAAAATTGCACTTTTAGGATATGGAAGAATGGGAAAAGAAATTGAAAAAATTGCAATTTCTAGAGGTCATGAAATAGTAATCCGAAAGGAGGAAACAACAAAAATCGATATTACTTTAGCAGATGTTGCTATTGATTTTAGTGTTCCTTCTTCTGCATTTGAAAATATTACCAACTGTTTTAAAAATGGTGTTCCAGTAGTATCTGGAACTACTGGTTGGTTAGAAAAATATGAAGAAGCTTTAAAAGTTTGTGAAACTAACAAAGGTGCTTTTATATATGCATCCAATTTTAGTGTAGGTGTCAATATTTTCTTTGAGCTAAACAAACAGTTAGCTAAATTGATGAGTAATATAGACAATTATTCTATTTCCATGGAAGAAATACACCACACTAAAAAATTAGATGCACCAAGTGGAACTGCAATTACTTTAGCAGAGGGTATTATTGCTAAAACAGATAAAGAAAATTGGGCATTAGGTAAAAGCGATACAGCTTCTACAATACCTATTGTTGCCAAAAGAGTTCCAGATGTACCTGGAACACACTCAGTTTGGTATCAGTCTGAAGTAGATAGTATTGAAATAAAACATACTGCTCATAATAGAAAAGGGTTTGCTTTAGGAGCTGTGGTAGCTGCAGAATGGTTACTTAATAAAACAGGAGTATTTACGATGAAAGATGTGTTAAACATCTCATAAATACTGTAACTTTTTTGTTATTTTGCGCCATATAAAACATTAAAAATTCTTTTCTTTTTAAAAGAAATAAAATATACGTTATGACATTTACACAATGGTTTCTATTTTTCTTAGCTGTACAATTAATTCATTTTTTAGGAACATGTAAATTATATGTTAAAGCTGGAAGAAAAGCTTGGGAAGCTGCAGTACCTGTTTACAATGCAGTTATATTAATGCAGATTATTAATCGTCCAAAATGGTGGGTAATACTTCTATTTATTCCTGTTGTAAACCTATTAATGTTTCCTGTTATTTGGATAGAAACCATTAGAACTTTTGGGTTTTACAGAAAAATAGATTCTTTACTTGCCATTGGAACACTTGGATTATATATATTTTATATTAATTATGCTACAGAAGCAACATTTAATTCTGATAGAAGTTTAAAACCACGCTCTGAACTAGGAGAATGGATAAGTTCTATTACTTTCGCAATTATTGCAGCTACTTTAGTGCATACATACTTTATGCAACCATTTACCATTCCTACGTCTTCATTAGAGAAATCTTTACTAGTTGGAGATTATTTATTTGTAAGTAAATTTCATTATGGAGCCAGGGTTCCATCTACTGTAATTGCTGCACCAATGGTTCATGACTCATTACCTTTTACAGGAACTAAATCGTATTTAAAAAGTCCACAATTGCCTTACACTAGATTACCAGGTTTACAAAAAATTAAAAATAATGATATTGTTTGTTTTAATTGGCCTGCAGATTCATTAGCCACTATGTGGGGAGATACCTCTGGTAAATTTACCTATAAGCCTTTTGATAAAAAAACAAACTACGTAAAACGTTCTGTGGGAATTGCAGGAGATTCTTTAGAAATGAAGAATGGTTATATTTATATTAACGGCAAAAAAAATGACTTACCTTATAGAGCAAAACTTCAATTCTATTACACATTTGAGTGTAAAGAACCTATAAGTCAAAGCTCATTTCCAAAATTTTTATTAAACAAAGAAAGAACAGGTGTTTATAAAATTTTATCTGAATATTGGGATAATGAAAAAGTCCAAAATGCCATTAAAGAAAATGGAAGCCTTTCAAAAATAGGCGAAGATTCTTTATATACAGAAGTTGCAGGAGGTATAAATCCGCAATTTGCTCAACGTTTAAAAATGATTAGTGTTGAAAATAAAATTAACATTAATATGACAAATGAAGAAGTAGAACGTCTTAAAAAATATCCACTTACAGTATCTGTTAAAAAAGTTAATCATGATGCTGATAATGCCATATTTCCTCATGTGAAAGAATTAGGTTGGAGCCAAGATAATTTTGGACCTATTTACATTCCTAAAAAGGGAGCTACAGTTGAACTGAACTCAGAAACAATTCCTTTTTATGAGCAGATTATAAAAAATTATGAAGGAAACAATTTAATGGTAAATGGAACCGATATTTTTGTTAACGGACAAAAAGCAACTTCTTACACTTTTAAACAAGATTATTATTATTTAATTGGAGATAACAGACATAACTCTTTAGACGCTCGTTATTGGGGTTATGTACCTTTTGATCATGTTTTAGGTAAACCTGTAATGATTTGGTTTAGTTGGGATGCAGATGCACCTTCATTCTCTGCTAAATTAAAATCTATTAGATGGGATAGAATGTTTACTACTGTTCATGGTGAAGGAGAACCAATTTCTTACAGATATATAGTATTTGCTTTAATTGCACTTTATATTGGTTACAGTTTCTACAAAGGAAAGAAGAAAAAATCTGAATAATTATTTAGTTATAAACTTATAACAAAGAATGGCTTTATTCATACCAACCTACTTCTCACCTATTTCTCAGTATTCAGAAATGATAAATGCTGATGAGATTGTGTTTGAAATGGAAGATAATTTTCAGAAACAAAGCTATCGAAACAGATGTTACATTTACAATTCTAATGGTAAACAACTTTTAAGTATACCTGTAAAACACATTGATAAAGAGGGGCGTAAAAAAACAAAAGATACTCTTGTAGAAAATGATTTCCCTTGGCAAGATCAACACTTTAAATCCTTAAAATCTGCTTATAGGACTTCTCCTTTCTTTGATTTTTTAGAAGAAGAAATAGCGCCAATTTTTCAAAAAAAATATAAATATTTGCAAGATGTAAATATTGATACCTTTTTGTTTATAAAAGATACATTGCAATTAGAACAAAACTTTACACAAACGAACTCTTACCAACATGAAAATGATTCTAAGGATTTTAGAATTCTTGCAGACAGAAAACACCAACCCAAAAAAACAATTGATAGATATATACAGATGTTTGATGATAAACATGGTTTTATCCCTAATTTATCAATCTTAGATTTAATCTTTATGGAGGGACCAAATGCGTTGAGTTACTTATAATTCGTTGAAATTAATACATGTTTAGAAAAAAGTATGTATTACTAAAATAGAAACATTACACAAAAAGGACTTTTTGTTAATAAACGAAATACATGGCAAAGTTTATCATTCACTATTCTCTACATTTTCTATTTCCCTTACTTTTATGCCTTGTGTTTTTTAAAACAAAATGGAGAACGGCCTACTTTATTTTTCTAGCATCTATGTTGGTAGATATAGATCATTTGTTAGCAAACCCAATCTTTGCAGAAAACAGATGTAGTATTAATTTTCATCCTTTACATACCTATTATGCAATAGGTATTTACTTTGTAGGATTATTATTTAAAAAAACAAGAATACTAGCAATAGCATTAGTATTTCACATGCTAACTGACTTTATTGATTGCTATTTGTAAAGCGCTTATAAAGTCTTGTGATATCATTAGAAATATTAAATTTGATAATAATATACAAGTATAATAGTCCAATTATTATGCTTTTTAAAGCAATATTAATAATTGGGTGAATTGGAAATTTAAATATGTAAATTTCAGGAATATTAAAATCCCAAAAGTTGAACCCCAGATACATTAAGGTTATTATTAACATCATTATCAGTGATTTATCTGTAAAAGGAGTCATAGAAAATTTACTTTTTACAAACAAAATTTTTCCTGTATTGGCTGTAAAAATCACAATTAACGTAGCTAAAGCCAACCCATCTGTACCCATTTCTAAATTGTAATAAAACAATCTATTTAAAAAGTATACAGACAAAGCCATACCTAAACTAAATGGTAAAGTAACTCTGTAGTATTTAGAGTTATTAATAATAGCTCCATTATTCCCTAAAAAACCATTATACATTTTAAGTAACGAAATCATAAAAACAACAAGGGTTCCTCCTTCATATTCTTTGGGTAACAAACTGAACAATTGTTGCACGTTTGTATTAATCAAAACAAAGAAGAAACCACTTATTAGAAGTAAATTTATAGAGCTTTTTTTATACAAAGAAGCAACTTCTGCATTATTTTCCTCATTTAAAGTTTTAGAAGTTAAGGGTTGTAAAATATTTAACATTGCCCTACTTGGTGCCTCTATAAAAGAACCAATAAAAACAGCAACAGCATAATAAGCTGCTTTTTCTAGAGACTCTTTACCTGGAATCATAAATTTATCTATATCTAGAATTATAGCTCCTGCACTACCTGCAAGAATAATATAGATAGAATAACGCATTATTTCATTAAAATTCTCAGGTCTAGAAAAAGTAAATTTTGGAAAATACAATCTAAAAGCATAAAACATCATTACAAACATTCTTAGAAAATAAGCACCTGTTAAGTAATATATAAATTCTGCCTTTGTAATAAAATCAAAATAGACTGCAAAAAGTAATATCATTACTACAGCTCTATTCCATAATTCTTTTAAAATATTACCAAAAACCGATTGAAATTGCACTTTTGCCCAAGCATAAAACACCTCGAAATAAGCACATGTGAAAGCTATAAGATAAATAACAAATGTGTAATCTTTTATTATAGGGTTTTCTTCTGATAAGTAACTACTTATTTGTTCGTAAAAAGCATTACCTAAAAATCCCATTGGTAATGCAACTAAAAGAGGCAAAAAGAGAATAGAAGATAAAAACTTGTCTTTTTCTACTTTAGTAAAGTAACTTGAAAAAAACTTTACAATAGTATGATGAATCCCTAAAGCAATCAAGGGCATTAATAAATTTGATGAAGACAATAAAAAAGTAACCAAACCATAGTATTCATCTTCTAAAAAACGAGTGTATAGAAACAACGTATTAATACCTCCAAAGACAAAACCTAAGTAGATAAATAGCGTGTTTTTAAATGATTGTTTTAATACAATTCCCATTTTTAAAGAGATTTTATTACTGCAGCTAATTGTTTTGCAAGCTGTTTTCTATGAAATTGATCTATATTTTTTGAGGCTACTTTTAAACCATTACCCTTAAAATCTTCATACATCTTCAAGATTTTTGTTCTAAGGTTATCTTTATTATTGTAATCAATGACATTACCTGCTTCGGTTTTTTGCAATATTACTGATAAATCACCTTGAGTAGGCCCAATTGCTAAAATAGGTCTTTTTGCAGTTAAGTACTCAAAAAGTTTACCAGTTAAAATACCTTCAGCATTTTCTACATTAGGAATTAATAATAGCAAAACTTGCGACTTTTTCTGGTATTCAATTGCTTTTTGATGAGAAACATAACCAACAAAATTTGAATTATTAGTTAATTGATTTACTTTAATCTCTTTGAGAACCTCATCAGAAATATCTCCAATAAAATTTAATTCTAAGTCTTTTTGGAAACCTGCATTTTCTGCACAAATATTCTTTAAAACGTCAAATAAAACCTTAGGATTGCTTTGTTTAGGTAACAAACCTATATAAGAAATAGAAAATTTGACATCTAGCTTTATACTAAGATCTTGTAGAACTTCATCATCAAAACCGTTTGTAATCACCTCTACTCTACTAGCTTTTTTTTCGAATTCCTGTTTCAGCGAATTACTAACTGTTAATATACAATCAGCACTTTTTAGTACATTTTTTTCTAATTTTAAATGCTTGTTTTTTGCAAACGAAAGCTGTTTAAACTCTTTATTATAGTATAAATTTGTCCAAGGATCTCTAAAATCTGCAATCCACTTTATGTTGGTCTGTTTTTGCAATTGATTTGCAATTAAATGCATACTATGAGGTGGACCAGTAGAAATTACGGTATCAATTTTATGATTCTTTAAATAGCCTTGTAGATATTTAACTGAAGACTTCACCCAAAATACTTTTGGATCTGGAATAAAAAAGTTCCCTCTTACAAAAGACAAAAACTTGCTATTTGTACTGTTAGAAATATCTTTCTTTTGCTGATTTTTCTTCTTCCAAAAAAGAATATCTGTTGGCTCCCAAATTGGTTGTTTTAGAATGGTAATATTTTTAGGAACTTGCTTTTCTAATGATGTGTCGTTTTTTGGATAGTTTGCCTCATCTACTGTATATACAATTGGTTCAATACCAAAATCTTGTAAATATTTTACAAATTTTAACCAACGTTGAACGCCAGAACCACCTGCAGGCGGCCAATAATATGTAATTATCAATACTTTCAAACCTGAAGGTTGTTATATAAATTTAAAAGTTTTTGACAAGTAATTTCCCACGAAAATTCATTTTTTATAAAATCTTCACCATTCTTACCTAATTTTTCTCTTAACCCTTTGTCCTCATAAAGCTGTATTACTTTTAAGGAAAAATCTACAGAATCTTTCTCATTATGTACTAAACCAGAATGCTTTTTAGTTACTAGTTTTTTTTGTGCTATTGCATTACTTACTAATAATGGTTTTGCAAAACTCATGTATTGAAAAATCTTATTTGCATAAGCTACATCGTGTTGTAAATTTCTGTGTAAAGGAGAAATACAGACATCACTCGCTTTAATATATGATTGAAAAAGGGTTACATCTTTCCAACCTTCAAAATCTACAAATTTTTCAATTTTCAAATGCTTAACCTCTTTTTTTAAAATTGAATCAGTAGTATTCTTACCTACAATTACTAATTTTATATTTGGAATCTCTTTTCTAAGTTTAGGTATAGCAGCAATGGCTGTTTGTAGACCTCTTCTTAGGTGTGTATCTCCTAAATATAATAGTACAAAATGTTTTTCATACTTATCTAATATGCTTTGGTCAACGGTAAAGTTTTTATAAAAAGAGGTTCTAATTGTATTAGGAACTAAAACAAATTTACTTTTTTGAGCTGGCAATCGCGTTTTTAGAGTTTTTATAAATTCTGGAGAAACTGTTATTACCTTATCTGCCTTAGAAATAAATTCTTCTTCTTTGTTTTTCCACTTTTTTGGAGAAATAAGGTACTTTCCTGGAAATTTCTGTAAGTGAGGATACTGCTTCATAACTTCAGGAAGATTGTCATGCAAATCTAATACAATTGGTAATTTCTTTTGCTTGTTTGCCTTAAAAACTGCCTCCGCAACTCTAATATCATGAATATGTAAAACTTGTACTTTAGTTTCTTTTATAAATTTTCGCACTTTCTGTTGCATTAAAAAAGTATAAATAGGAATCGTATATGCTAAAGCAGATAATTTATACTCAAACTTATTAGAATGATAACGTTTTACATTTATACCATTTATAAGTTCGTTTTTCTGTTCTTTAGAATATGATAAGCAAAACAGGAAGACGTCGTGTCCATTTTCGACTAAAGAAACTGCTTCATTCTCTACTCTTGGGTCTGGAGGAAAACTAGCATCGAGAACCATTCCTATTCTCATGCTATATCTTGATTTTTCTTTTTATTATATAAAATACATCCTAAAGAAATAATAAATAGCAATGCGTAAGAACTTAAAGATAAAAAACTTCCTTTTTGAATAACTTTGGGCTCAAATTTAAATACAATTTCATGATTTCCTTCAGGTACTCTCATTCCTCTTAAAACATAATTCACTCTGTAATGTGGAGTAAATTCTCCATCAACATAGACATTCCAACCATCTTTATAGTAAATTTCAGAAAACACAGCAAACTGTTCTTTCTTAGTATTTGAAGTATATGTTAATTCTGTAACACCATACCTGTCTAAAGAAATACTTGCAGTAGTATCCTTCTGAAAATTAAAAGTACTATTTTCTAAAAGATTACTTTTATCTATAACTGCAATTAACTTTGTATTAAGTAAATCTAACGTTTTTATTTCTTGATCTGCGGAATCTACCAAAAGCACATTAGAAACAAACCAAGCATTACCATATGCATCTGGATTTAATTGTGCTTTTGGCTGATTATTTTGATCTGCAATAATAAAATATTTAGTGTTTAACATATTTAAAACACGCATATTGTTCTTTGCTATTTGATAATCAAACAACTCTTTATACTTACCAATTTTTGCAGCATGATAACCTCCTATTGATTGATGAAAATAAGAGGTAGAACCGTCTTGCATAGGATCTACAGTAAAGTTTGCTACTCTATAATGAGATTTATCTTTTAAGATTTGTTTATCAGCATTAGTCGCTACAAATGGTTTTTCAACTTTCCTAGAAGATCTAAAATCTGAAGTATTTACGTAACGTTTATCTACAGAAAGTAAATCAATAAGAATAAATACAACCAATACTATAATTGCATACTGTTTTTTTAACTTATCTTTTAATGTCAACCATAAAATACCTGCTGTTAGAATTACAAAACCTATAGATCTTAGAGAATCCATCAGCAACATTGATTTTCTATCTGCAATAACTGCATCTAATAAACCTGGCAGATCATTATAACTTGCATCTCTTAAACCTTCGAAAGTTGCAAAGCTCTGAGCTAATAAATACCCAAACACAATTAATCCTAAAAAGGTGAAAAATGCATTTCTTAATGCTTTTTTTTTCTTCTTATTAGAAACTTCTGAGGATAAAAATTCCTTTAAAGCTAATACGCCTAATATTGGAACACAAAGTTCTGCCATAATTTGTATGGATGAAACTGCTCTAAACTTATTATATAAAGGAACGTAATCGATAAAAATATTTGTTAAAACCTCAAAATTTCTTCCCCAACTTAATAAAATAGAAAACACTGTAGCTGCAACTAACCATTGTTTTAATTTTCCTTTTACTAAAAAAACACCAAGAAAAAACAAGAAAAATATGACAGCTCCTATATATGCAGGGGCTTCAATAATTGGCTGATCTCCCCAGTAGGTTAGTACTTGTTTAGAGTAATCATTGGCTACTTTTTTTCCAGCTGTTTTAGCTATTAGTTGATAAAACTCAGAATCATCATCTAATTCTTCAACGGTTCCTCCCCCCATAAATCTGGGAACAAAAAGATTAAATGTTTCTAACTTAGCGTAACTATATTGGGTAATGTAGCTTTTATCTAGGCCCTGCGTTTCTTGTTTTTTAGAACCGTCTACATTAATCGTTAATTCAGATTTTCCTCTAGTACTGAAATCTGTATATTCTTTCATAGCCATTAATCTTGGTGCATTTGCTCCAATTCCTAAAATAACAGCAGCTACAATTACTATAGTCTGTTTAATAAAACGAGATAATTTACCTTCTTTTATGGCATGAACCAATTCTACAATTCCCAGGATTAACAAACAGAAACCTAAGTAATATGTCATTTGTATATGGTTTGCATAAATTTCTAATGCCATAGCTAAACCAGTAACCATAAAACCAAGGACAAACCTACTTCGAAAAACAAGTAAAACACCACTAAGAACTAATGGCATGTATGCAATTGCGTGTGCTTTAGAATTGTGACCTGGAATAAAAATAATGATTAAATAAGTAGAAAAACCAAAAGTCAAAGCTCCTAAAATAGCTAGCCTCCATTTAACCTTTAAGGTGAGCATTAAAAGAAAAAAACTTAAAAAATACAAGAAAGTATAATCTGCAGGTCTTGGTAAAAAACGGAAAGCTTTATCTATTGTTCTTACAAAATCGTATGGATAATAGGCACTTATTTGATAGGCTGGCATTCCACTAAAAGAAGCACCTGTCCAATAAGGTTCTGCATCATTCTTAGCTCTATAATCCTTAATTTCTTTAGCCATGCCAGTAAACTGAGTAATATCTGACTGAGCTAATTTTTGTCCCTTTAAAACAGGATGGAAATAAAGTAAAGATGCAATAACAAAAAGAATTAGTGCAACTGTATAAGGTAAAATGTTTTTTAGTTTCAAACTTAAAATTTAAAATGGTGATAATTCTTTAAAAAAAATTAATCAATCTCCTCAAAATCGACGTATTCGCCAACGTTATTCTTACTCTGAGTCTCTTTTCTTGGTGCTTTATCTATAATTGTTTCTCCTTCTTTAACAACACTTTTAGCTTGTTGTTTACCAAATTGCTCTGCTGCTTTTTGCTGCATAGTGCTTGCTACTTTATTCAATAAAAAAGGAGCAAAAAGTTTTGCTACAAATTTAAATGCATAGTAAAATAAAACTATAAAGAAGATCGTTTTTAACAAACCCATTTAAAATACATATTTAATTATTATCAAAAGTAACAATTTGGCAACAATTGATACGTTAACAAAGTACAAAATTTAAGATTTACAAAAAAGTATGCAATCCTTTTTAAAACACCATTTTTATGCTATGTTTGTTTACATATTCATTTAAAACAAGTAAGTAAATGATTAAAAATTGTATTAAGGAATTACTTTTTGCAGTTATTGTGTTATGTTTTTTTTCAATCTACGGACAATATACTAATGTAATAAACTCTAATAAGCCAGGGTTTTCAGAAAGTCCTTATAGTGTTGGCAGAGGTGTTTATCAATTTGAAAATAATTTATTTTTTAATGACGCTCCAATAAATTCAAGTGAGAATAATTTAACATCATATGGATTAGATTTTTTATTTAGAACCAGTTTTTTTTCTGAAAAATTAGAAATAAATACACAAATCCAATATCAAAGAGATGAGATTCCCTTTTCTAGTGAATTTACATCAGGATTGAGAAAATTTACAATTGGTGCAAAATACTTACTTTTTAAGCAAGAATATGAAGATAAAAGCAAAGAGGTAAGAAGTTGGAAAAGAAGAAATGCATTCGATAAAAAAAGGCTGATACCCTCTGTAGCTATTTATGCAGGTTTAAATACTGATTTAGTAAATGAACGCTACAGAATTAGGAATTTATCTCCAAAAATTGGTTTTTTACTACAAAATAATTTAAGCAACCAGTTTAACATTATTACTAATATTTTTTATGATAAAATAGGCACTGATTTTTCTGAAATTTCTTACATAATTACTGGTACAATAAACATTAGCAATAGATGGTCTACTTTTTTTGAACATCAAAATACATACTTAAACAATAAGTCAGTTTCAAATTCAGGTAGTGGGTTTGCTTACTTATTAAATAAAAATCTTCAGATTAATACTTCTGGCAGGTATTTATTTGGAAATAATAATGAAGGTTTTTTTGCTGGCGTTGGTATTTCTTACAGAATAGATAAGCACAATAATCAATTTAAAGAGTTAGATTCAGATGGGAAGATTTTAAGAAATACTCCAATTTCTAGATACAACAAAGAACAAAATCGCTTTTTCAATAGGCTTTTTCGTATTTTTACAAAGGATAAAAACAAGCGAAAAAAAAGAAAACGAAAACGAAATAAATAAAATCCTTTTAAATTTTATGATTACGATAAGAGAAGCCAAAACTAAAAGTGAAATGAAACAATTTGTTTTATTTCCTTTTTCTATTTATAAGGATAACGATTATTGGGTACCTCCTATTATAAAAGATGAAATCGCAAATTTTGATGCTAATGAAAACCCTGTTTTTAAAAATGCAGATGGTCGATTCTTTTTGGCTTATAGAAACAACAAAATAGTTGGTAGAGTAATTGCCATTATAAATTGGTATGAGGTAAACAGTCAAAACATAAAAAAAATGCGTTTTGGTTGGTTTGATGTTATAGATGATATAGAAGTTACCAAAGCACTTTTAAACAAAGTAAACGAAATAGGTAAAAAGAATAATTTAGCATATATAGAAGGACCTGTAGGCTTTAATAATTTAGATAAAACAGGAGTTTTAATAGATGGTTTTAATCATATAGGCACCATGATTACTTGGTATAATCATCCTTATTACAAAGATCATTTAGAGCAACTTGGGTTTGTAAAAGAAAAAGAATACTTAGAAAATAAGTTTAAATTTAAAAATGTCGATGCTACTTATTATAACAGAATCAGCAACATTATTAAACGCAGATTTAAGCTAAAAGCAATAGATTTTACAAAAACCAAAGATATTTTACCTTATGTAGATGAAATGTTTGATGTCTTTAGTGCATCCTATTCTAAGCTGTCTACTTTTGTACCTATTTCTGATGCTCAAATAGCCTATTTTAAAAAGAAATACATTTCTTTCATTAACCCTGAATATATCAAATTTGTGGTAGATGAAAATAATAAACTAGTTGCTTTTGCAATTGTTATGCCTTCATTTTCTAGAGCTTTGCAGAAATCTAAAGGTAGGTTGTTCCCTTTTGATATTTTAAGATTGTTACATGCTAGAAAATATTCTAAAGATGTAACTTTCTACTTAATTGGTGTTCATCCAGAATATCAAAATAAAGGAATACATGCTATTATTTTTGATCAATACACTAAAACATTTACCAACTTAGGTATTGAAAATTGCATTAGAACTCCTGAATTAGAAGACAATGAAGCTATTAAAAAAATATGGGAAAACTTTAATCCAGAAACTCATAAAAGAAGAAGAACTTACAGAAAAGAGATTCAGTAGCTAAATATTTTATGAATAGATTTTACCAACTTTATAATTAATCTAAAATGCAACTTTTTTATAATTCAGAAATTAACGATACCACAAAACAAATTATTTTTGATAACATTGAAAGTAAGCATATTGTAAAAGTTCTCAGAAAAAAAGAAGGAGATATTCTAAAAATAACCAATGGAAAAGATTTTTTATTTGATGCAAAAATTACAATTGCTAGCGATAAAAAATGCATCGTAGAAATTATTTCTGCAACTCAAAAACCAAAACCTTGGCCTTATTATTTGCATATTGCAATTGCACCTACCAAAAATAATGACAGAACAGAATGGTTTTTAGAAAAAGCCACAGAAATTGGTATCGATGAGATAACACCACTAATTTGTAATAATTCAGAAAGAAGAGTAATAAAACTAGAGCGATTTGAAAAAATCATTCAATCTGCAATGAAGCAGTCTTTAAAGTTTACATTACCTAAATTAAACAAACCAATTAAGTTTAATGAATTTATACAACAAAATCTAGAAGGTTTAAAATGTATTGCTCATTGTGAAGAGCATGAAAAGAACCTTTTAAAGAATATTATTAAAACTGACAAAAAGATCACAATACTTATAGGTCCTGAAGGCGATTTCTCTTTAGATGAAATTAAAAAAGCCCTAGAAAAAAACTATACTCCAATATCTTTAGGAGAAAGTAGATTAAGAACAGAAACTGCTGCTTTAGTTGCTGTAAATACAGTTTCTTTAGTGCTAGAGTAAAATCATTTTTGCTATCTTGCTTTTCTATTCAATATAAAATATGAAGCAACTCTTATTTTTAATAACCTTAACACTTTCAGTAAGTTCATACTGTCAAGATGTTGCTGTTTTAAAATACAAAGGTGGTGGAGATTGGTATGCAAATCCAACAGCTATTCCAAATTTGGTAGCATTTACCAATCAAAATATAAAAACAAATATTTCTAAAAATCCACAAACAGTAGCTGTTAGTAGCGATGATATTTACAATTTTCCAATCCTTTTTTTAACAGGTCATGGAAATGTATACTTTTCAGTGGAAGAGTCCTCTAACTTAAGAAACTACTTAATTTCTGGCGGATTTTTACACATATCCGACAATTATGGTTTAGATAAATTTATAAGAAGAGAATTAAAAAAGGTTTTTCCGAGTTTAGAGTTTAAAGAAATACCAAGCAATCACCCTATTTATAATCAAACATTTAAATTTCCAAACGGAATTCCTAAAATTCATGAGCATGATAAAAAATCTGCACAAGGTTTTGGGTTGTTTTATAAAGGAAGGTTAATTGTTTTCTATGATTATGAAACAGACTTAAGTGATGGTTGGGAAGATGGTATAATACATAACAATCCAAGAGAAGTTAGAGAAAAAGCCTTAAGAATGGGTTCAAATATTATAGAATATGCTTTTACAAACTAGTGCCAATATTAATATTGATGATATTAAAATAAACTTTGACTCCAGTGGTTTATGGGTTTTAAATATTGCCATTGCTATTATAATGTTTGGAGTTGCTTTAGCAATTACTATAGATGATTTTAAACGATTGTTTAAAAATCCAAAAATTGTTTTTGTTGGTGTATTATCGCAATTTATTTTATTGCCATTATTTACTTTTTTAGGCATCTTATTAATAAAACCTCATCCAAGTTTTGCATTAGGAATGATGATGATTGCAGCTTGTCCTGGTGGGAACGTCTCCAATTTTTTCAGTAAAATGGCTAAAGGGAATTCAGCATTATCTGTAAGTTTAACAGCTTTTGCAACATTAATCTGCATTTTTATGACTCCCTTTAATTTGCAATTTTGGGGCAGTTTATATGAACCAACCAATGAAATTTTAAAAACAGTGGAACTTAATTGGGTAGATTTATTAAAGTTAGTTTCTTTAATTTTAGGAATACCTTTAGTTTGTGGAATGCTCATTAAACATTACCATTCAGAAATGGCTGGTAAAATAGAGAAAATTCTTAAACCTTTATCAATGCTGGTTTTTATAGCTTTAATATTTATTGCATTTTCACAAAATTTAGATGTTTTTGTAAATCATATACACCTTGTATTAGCTTTGGTTGTTTTTCATAATATTTTTGCATTTATTTTGGGGTATTGTACAGCAAAGACCTTCAAATTGAGTAAACGAGATTGTAAAACAATATCTATGGAAACTGGAATTCAGAATGGCGGGCTTGGTTTGTTATTAATTTTTGGCTTTTTTGATGGCTTAGGAGGAATGGCTTTATTAGCTGCTTTTTGGGGGATTTGGGACGTTTTTTCTGGAATGCTATTGGCTACTTTTTGGGGGAGAGATAAAAAGGTATCACTTAATAAATCTTAAGTAAAATAAATATCTGCTACTTAACCTATTTAACTTGGTAAATTTACCGGAAATATTTCTCAGCAAAACACATAAAATCGTTATAAATATGATCTTGGTCATCCTTTAAATTTTACATATGATTTTAAAGAAAATTTGGTATAATTCTGTAAAACTATTCTTAAAAATTAGTCTGAATTTCTATGCCAAAGAAATTAAAGTTTTTGGGAAAGAAAATGTACCTAAAAAAGGGGCAATTCTGTTTGCGGTAAACCATCCAAATGCTTTATTAGATCCGCTTTTTGTTACCACTTTCAATCCTAGAGAAAATCATTTTTTAGTTAGGGCAGATGTTTTTAAAAAACCATTGATTAAAAAAGCATTAGCTTCTTTAAACCTAATGCCTATTTACAGAATTAGGGATGGTAGAAAGCAATTATCCAATAATGAAGAAATTTTTAATAAGTGCTTTAATATATTAGCTAGAAAAGAAACGTTAATTATTTTTCCACAGGGAGGACATTCTAGAGATAGAAACATAAAACCCTTAAGTAAAGGATTTACTAGAATTGTATTTGGTGCTTTAGAACAAAATAATAATTTAAAAATCACTGTAATACCTGTTGGAGTTACCTACCAAAACTCATCTACTTACCCAAGCAAAGTTTGCGTTCAATTTGGAGTACCAATTGACTCTAGAGCTGTTTATACAAATAACGAAAAAGCTAAAGCAATACATATTTTAAAAGAGCAGGTCACTAATCAATTAAAACAATTAACGGTTCATATTCCTGATGATGAAAATTACCATGAAACCTTAAAAAGACTAAATGCTGCTAATGTAGATTTTACAGAAATTAATACGATTAATGAAATGATTCGCAATCAAAAATTTCCTGAATCAAAGCAGAAAAAAACTAATTATTTAAAACCAATATTCTACCTGATTTTAATCAATAGTATTTTACCTTATTTTATCTGGAAAAAATTCTCAAAAAATATTAGCGAAATTGAATTTATAGACACAATTCAATATGTTGTAAACGTAGTTACCTTCCCTTTATTCTATATATTACAAAGCATTCTATTATCCTTTTTATTTGGCTGGAAATTTGCTATTTATTACTTAATACTATCTGTTTTTACAGTGTATGTTTATACAAAATTAGCACCAGTAAATACTGAAAGTAATATCAATTAAAATAATATACCAAACCAAATTAGTGTTGTTAGTAAAAAAGCTAAACTTTTGAATAATTTAAAACTGAAATACATTCAGCACAAAAAAGATAGGAGTAAGACCAGAATAAAGTTACTAATTTAGAATAGCATCTTGTATTACTTGCTGAATCTTAGTTCGCATATCGGTTTCTATGAGTCCTGTATTCTTCATATCAGGATATACTCTGTTTGATAAAAAAACATAAATAATGCCACTTTTAGGATCTGCCCAAGTATAGGTGCCAGTAAAACCAGAATGACCAAAACTTTCATCAGAAACACAACCACAAGTTGCTTTAATAGTTTTATCTAATTGAGGTTTATCAAAGCCTAAGCCTCTTCTTACTCCTAAGTTTTCAAAATAGCGCGTATTAAACTTCAAAATGGTCTCTGATTTCAAATACCTTCTACCTCCATAATAGCCTTTTTGCAAATACATTTGCATGATTTTTGCAACATCATTTGCATTCGAAAATAAACCTGCATGACCTGCAACACCTCCTAACATAGCTGCTCCCATATCATGAACAGATCCGTGTACTAATTGATTTCTAAAATAATCATCGTTTTCTGTAGGAACAATAGATTGTTTTTTAAATTTACGTAATGGCAAATATGCAGTTCTATTTAAACCCAAAGAAGCATAAAACGTTTCATTAAGCATTTTGTCTAAAGATTTGTTGTATTTTTTTTCTAGAGCTTCTTTAAACAAATAATACCCCAAATCACTGTATTTATAACCTTCTTCCTCTCTTTGCTCTGCTTTATTTACATACTTGTAAATACTGTCTTTGTATGTATTAAGTAAATAAAGATTTTCTGCAACTTTTACTCCATATTTTTTAGTTTTTTTAGCGCTATAAAATTCTTTTAAATTAACTCCTGTAATACTATCTTGTGTATCCTTATAAAAAGGAATCCAAGGTTTTAAACGTGCAACGTGAGATAAAATTTCTTTTACAGTAAGCTCTGCTTTGTTAGATTTTTTAAAACTGGGCAAAATAGTTTGCAAAGTGGCATTTATTGGTATTTTTTGATCTTCGTCAGCCTTCATTAATAATGGTAACGAAGCTAAAATCTTAGTTAAAGAAGCCAAATCATATAAATCTGAATTTTTTACTTTTAATTCTTTTGTATCCGTATGATATCCATAACTTTTTTGAAAAAAAACTTTGCCATATCTAGCCGCTAGAACTTGAAAACCTGGAGCCATTTTATCTTCTAAGATTATATTAGCTAAACTATCTATAGCTTTTAATTTTAGAGACGACATATTTACAGCTGCTGGAATTGTGTACTGCAATCTGCTTAAATTATTTGTAGATAAGCCAAAACCCTCTTTGAAATCTTCTTTAATAGAAACTGGTAATTTACCACTAGCTGTAAAAGCCCCAAAAAGCAATTGTGCAGAAAGTTCTTGCGCTAATTTACTATTTTGATATGAAATTAAAATAGTCGAAATATTGGTGAAACTTTTTAATTGAAGTAAACTATAAGGACTTGTAAATACGTCTAAAATAGTTTCTTTATTTCTCGCTATTTCTTGCAACCAAACCAGTTCTTTGCTTTTAAACTTATAACTTTTCCAAGGATGTGCGTTAGATTTATGAAAGCCTACAATTACTTTAGTATAAGGCTTTAATTTTTTTAATAACTCATTTAAATTAGGTGCAGCAATCTCATCTACTTTCGTGTAATTTTTTAACATAGTTAAAAAATGATTTCCAGAATCGTCTCCTAATTTTACGTAGGCAATTTTTTGCTTTTCTAAATTTAAAAAAGGTACTGTTTGTTGTTTATTTTTTATTAATGTTAATGAGTGCTTAACCAATTCTCTATGCAATAACTCGTCTTCAGCGCTATTCAAATCTTCATGAAGATTAGAAATTGACACAGGAGTGTAGCTATGCAATCCCATCCAATATTTTGCTTTTAAAATCTTACGAACAGACAGGTTCAATCGGTCCTCTGTAAGCGTATTTAAGAGCAAAGCTTGTTTAATAAGTTTTATGGTAGCAGGTACATCTTGCGGAATTAAGAGTAAATCATTACCTGCTTTTATTGCTGCTAAGTCTATTTCGGATGAAGAAGCATAATTTGCTGCACCCTTCATATTTAAACCATCTGTAATAATTAAACCATTAAACCCTAACTCTTGTTGCAATAAATTGGTAACAACATTTTTAGATAATGAGGTAGGTAAGTTTGGAGTAGGCTCTAAACTTGGTATATTTAAATGTGCAGTCATTACACTTCCAATACCTGCATCAAATATTTGCCTGTAAGGATATAGTTCAATAGAATCTAGCCTTGCTTTATCAAATTCTAAAAAAGGGAGTGTAT
>Ga0233438_10000978_pt1 | contig 33548 bp, 29 predicted proteins | sample SI_123_September_FD_182720 | JGI IMG/M metagenome (GOLD analysis project Ga0233438, IMG submission 182720) | Seawater microbial communities from Saanich Inlet, British Columbia, Canada - SI_123_September2016_10_MG | ecosystem: Environmental > Aquatic > Marine > Inlet | place: Canada: British...
TCGGGAAATCTTTGAGAAAGTGTGAAATATTTTCAACATTCGCGCCGCGCCACCCATAAATAGACTGATCGTCATCGCCTACGATCATCATATTATTACTCGGTGCTGATAACAGACGTAACCACGCATATTGTATATTATTGGTGTCTTGGAATTCGTCTACCAATACCGCGCGAAATCGCTCTTGGTAATGCTGACGAATACGGTCATTATCGCGCCACAGCTCATACGCTCGGAGCAGTAATTCTGCAAAATCAATCAACCCAGACCGGTCACAAGTTTGTTGATATGCTTGGTAAATATCACGCATTTTTTGCTGGTTCGCATCCCCATAAGTATCAATATCTTTGGGGCGTAAACCTTCGTCTTTATTACCATTGATATACCATTGGGATTGCTTAGCTGGCCAATCTTTCTCATCCAAGTTCATTGATTTAATAATGCGTTTGATCAGGCGATGCTGATCATCTGAATCTAATATCGTAAAGTTCTCAGGTAGATTAGCTTCGGCGTAATGAGCACGCAATAAACGATGTGCGAGCCCGTGAAAGGTACCAATCCACATATGATGCAGTGACTGGCCTTTGAGTTGTTCAATCCGTCCGCGCATTTCACGGGCAGCTTTGTTTGTAAACGTGACCGCCAGAATAGAAAAAGGAGATAAGTTTTCGACTTCCATCAACCACGCAATACGATGGACTAGTACTCGTGTTTTACCACTGCCTGCACCGGCTAAGATCAACATATCTTGCGCAGGAGCGGCGACCGCTTGACGCTGTTTATCATTAAGCCCATCAAGTAATCGAGATACGTCCATCCATTAAGCCTTTTTATATGTTGGGGTAGAGAAAAATTAATTATAACAAAAACTGTTGATATATACAGTGTTCAGACCCAATGCAATAAATCCGAAAAACGATCTAACTGCACATCGGGTAAACATTTGACCGGCTCATGACTCATATTCATGGGACGGTCTGCAGCATACCAAGCTGATTTATAGCCATTTTGATAAGCACCTAACACATCATTAGTCATATTATCGCCCACATGTAATATGTATTGCGGTGCAATCCCCAATGCCTGTGATGCTTTAACAAACATATCTGAATGAGGTTTTGCGCGATGATCGATACTCGCATGATAGACGTGTGTAAAATATTCACCAATGCCAATGGTATCGACATTCACATTCCCATTGGTGATCGCTACAAGGGGGATCTTACCCGCAAGTGATGCCAATACATCGGTGTAATGTTTTGGTACGGTAAAATTACTGCGCTGAGCGTAAAAATAAGTAAAGCAATCATGAGCCGCTGCCTCTAACGTATCGTCAGCATAACCGACAGAGGCGAACCCTAATCTTAACGTCGCTAAACGCAATTGCCCCATGTCATATTTGATAACTGGCGAGTTTTGCAATGCACATTGTTTAAAAGTAAACCATTGTTCTTTGGAAATACTGGCGGCGTTTGGATAATGCTCAGTAATATACTGAGACAGGGCAGCCTCAGCCGCATATATATATGGCATGTTGTCGTATAAAGTGTCATCCAAATCAAAGGTCATTGCTCGAATTACACCGATTTTTCGATAAAAAATCATTTCTTCGCCCTAGGATGCGCATTGTCATACACGCCCGCTAAATGTTGAAAATCCAAATGAGTATATACTTGAGTGGTGGCTAAATTTGCATGACCTAACAGCTCTTGCACCGCGCGTAAATCACCACTAGATTCTAATACGTGCGTGGCGAAAGAATGGCGCAGTTTATGGGGTGAAATATGCGTATCAATGCCTTGTTTGGTGGCAAGTTGTGTCAATCGTTTAGCCACTTGCCGATTCCCTAACCGCCCCCCTCGCTGAGACAAAAATAACGCAGGCTCATCAGGTGCCGCACTAGTTATAAATTGTACCCGCCATAATAGCCAATCTTGTACGGCCCTCCATGCATGTTCGCCAATTGGCAAACGCCGTTGCTTACCACCCTTACCATTAACATTTAAGATATGATCATCCAACACATCAAGTAAATTTAGCCCGGTGACCTCAGATAAACGCAAACCACACCCATACACCAGTTCAAACATCGCTTTATCACGAGCTTCATGTACTGATTCTGGTGTGAAATTTAATAAACCTTCTAACTGTTCTACATGTAAATGTTTTGGCAAGGGTTTGCCCATTTTAGGGGCGTTAACTGCCTCAGCAGGGTTCTGAGTCAATTGATGTTGCTCCACCAAAAAGTGACAAAACTGCCGCAGCGCACTGAGTCTCAATGCAATACTACGAGCACTTAATCCGGCTTTTTTAGATAGGCCCACCATGCGTTTCACTTGTTCAACAGTCAAGCTAGACCATTTCTTCAAAGTTAGTAAGTCTTTACATACTAGAATATGATTGATATAGGCAGATTGGGTATGTATTGAGTATTGGCGCTCAACTTTGAGCTGTTCGGCAAACGCTTGCACCCACTTATCATCGTGTAATGGTAAATGCGGTACAAATGATGTCATAAGCCAATTATTCGTCTTGGTCTGTTAAAATACGCGCTAACACTTGCTCTAATAATTGCTTTAACTGGAGCAAAAATAACGTATCCATTTCAGGTTGGAAATGGGTCGCAGAAGCACTGCCTACAGCCAAAAACCCAAAGGGCTCTTTGGCGCCCAATAACATCAATGCACATGATTCAACCGAACCTTCGTTAAAAATTTGCTTGGTTTCGTTTTGCGATAAACGACCGAAGAAAAAATCCGATTGCTTAAAACGCTTATCAATCAGCGCGTGATGTTTAAAATCAGCAAATCTGGTTTCTTTAATGAATAATTGTACGCACACTTCGGCTAGTGCTAATTCACCATGAAAACATGCATGTAAGGCAGCTTCAACATCAACCAGCGTGTCACAGGTATATAAACGTTGCAGTAGTTGCGCGTAAATTTGAAACAACTGTTCGTTATTATCGGCATTGCGGATCAAAGCTGCTAGCTCTTGACGCTGTGAATGCAGCTGTTTACGGAGCTGCTCCGCTTGAAGCTCCACCAAAGACACCGTTCCACGTTGCTGGTGAGGTATGATTAACTCAGCCGTTAACTCTGGATATTCTACAAAGAATTCTTCATTATCACGTAAATATTGAGCGACTTCTTTGGCGCTTAATGTTTGACTGAAATCGGGTTGGGTCATAATACTATTTTTCCATCAAATACATGTTCTGCCGGGCCCGTCATCTTGATCGTATGATCATCGCCTTGCCAGCGAATGGTTAATGGCCCTCCTGGTAAGGTCACATTAACTTCAGTGCCCAGTTTACCTTGTTGCTGGCCAATCGCTACCGCTGCACACGCGCCGCTACCGCAAGCTAGTGTTTCCCCGACGCCACGCTCAAACACGCGTAACTTGATATTATTTTCATCAATGATCTGCATGAAGCCTACATTCACTTTTTGCGGAAAACGTTCGTGAGATTCAAGTAATGCACCCACTCCCAACACATCATAAGTGTCAATATCATCCACTACCATAACGCAGTGGGGGTTTCCTAAAGAAACTGCACCACAGAAAAAAGTCTGGTCGGCTTCACGAATAATATAGGTGTTTTCTTGTTTCTGAGCTTTCATCGGCACATCATCTGGGGCAAAACGTGGACGCCCCATGTTCACCGTAACCTGTCCATCCTTTTCCAAATAAAGCATAATTTTGCCCGCCTTGGTGCTGACAGAAATTTTGGTTTTATGAGTCAGGTTTTTATATTTCACAAACCGCGCAAAACACCGTGCGCCGTTGCCACATTGTTCCACCTCAGAGCCATCGGCATTGAAGATGCGATAGTGAAAGTCTTGATCAGGATCGTAAGGAGGTTCAACTAATAATAATTGGTCAAAACCCACACCAAAATTACGATCCGCTAACTGCTGGATGCGCTCCGGGGAAAAGTAAATGTTTTGAGTGATGCAATCCACCACCATAAAATCATTACCAAGACCATGCATCTTGGTGAATTCAACCAACATTATTGGCCGCCTTTAATAAATATCATCATTGAAAGTAGTTTACTGGACTTTATGTTCGTTGTGCCATAAATCTTCAACTTTTTCACGTTCACGCACTACAATAACATGATCTCCATCGACCATGATCTCTGCTGGACGAGCACGGGTGTTATAATTTGATGCCATCACAAAGCCATATGCGCCGGCACTTTTCACCGCGAGAATATCATCCGGCACAATCGCTAATTCACGGTCTTTACCTAAGAAATCTCCCGTTTCACACACGGGCCCCACAACATCATAAACAGCAGCTGCTACATTGTCTCTTGGTGTAATGGGCACAATATTTTGCCAAGCGCTGTAAAGGGCTGGACGTAACAAATCATTCATCGCCGCATCAATAATTGCAAAATGCTTATCTTCGTTTTGTTTCAAAAATTCAACTTTAGTGAGTAACACACCCGCATTTGCAGCAATCGCACGACCTGGCTCCATGATAATTTTCATGTGCTCACGACCTTGCATCTTTTGTGCAATAGCAGAAGCATATTCTGAAGGTAACGGCGGTGTTTCATCCGCATAAGTCACCCCTAAACCGCCACCTACATCTAAATGTTCAATGTGAATATCATGGGTTGCTAACTCATCTACTAACCCTAATAAACGTTCTAATGCATCGACAAACGGTGCCGTTTCCGTGAGCTGTGAACCAATGTGGCAATCCATCCCTTTTATTTCTAAATGAGACAAAGCTTTTGCGTACAAATACGTTTCAACGGCTTTGGTATGTGCGATCCCAAACTTATTTGCTTTGAGACCCGTAGAGATATATGGATGGGTATTGGCATCCACATCAGGATTAATGCGTAAAGATATACGCGCAGGTCTATCTAATTTCGCCGCCACAGCATTAATACGATCTAACTCAGCAAATGACTCGACGTTGAAGCACAAAATGTTTTGTTGCAATGCAAATTCAATCTCATCAGCCGTTTTACCCACGCCTGAGAAAACCACTTTTTGAGGATCACCACCGGCAGCAATAACACGTTTTAATTCGCCACCGGAAACAATATCAAACCCTGAACCTAGTTTAGCCAAGACACTCAATACGCCGATGTTCGAATTCGCTTTCACCGCAAAACACACTAAATGAGGATGATCACCTAATGCTTCATCAAATTTATGCCAGTGACGCTCCAACGTCTTACGAGAATAAACGTAGGTGGGCGTACCATGCTTTGCAGCTATGTCATGTAATGCCACATTTTCTGCATGCAATGTGCCGTTTTGGTAATCAAAAAAATCCATAGTTTATCTCTTATCTTCAATCGCGTTATTGGTGTTGTTTGATGGTGTTTCAGGTTCAGTTGGCTGGGGCGCAGGCTGAGTTTGCGGTTGATTTTGTACCGGTGGTTCAGCCGGTAAACGTAAAGGCCCTTTTTGACCACACCCCGATATTCCCAACAAAACCGATGTGAGCAATACTACAAGGGTGATCAGGCGGAATTGGGATGAACGAGAGGTAAAATTCATAAGCGCGACATCAACTGATTAATAGGCCTTATGATCGGCAACCTGACATGAAAATGCAAGCAATAAAGCGCGGTATTTTAGTCGGATTCATCGTTCTGATATCATCCGACTAAAAATTCAGCACATTAAGTATCTTTCCTACTGAACAAAAAGTTGATTCAAGTATGCCGCAGTGCGGATACCCGCTTGAGAAAGGCGACGGTTAAGCGCATCAATATGGGCATATACATAATTGTAATTTTCACTTTCATTGTTTGTATAAATCCCGTTACGAATGTCATAACTTTCCTGGATCCACACCATAGGATCAGGCTCCATCCATTGAGCTATTTGTTGTGGCGTCATTTTACGTGTTAACCAGTCTGAGTATTCAGTATAAGACAGTTTTTGTTGATCAATAATACCGCTATCCCAAATTCGATGAAGATTCGAGCTCTCCCAAAAGAAATCTAATTTAACATCGTTACCGCCTCGGTCTTTCCCGTTGCCCACATGTAACGGCTGATGCAAATCCCCCACTATGTGCACAATAAAATGCAGTGCCGTCTGCCGTTCGGTTAAGGAACGCTTTGGATCTTTGACCCATTCACTGAACATTTGTAACCCCGTATATGCATCACCTTGTTTCGGTGCACCAACTTCAAGGTATGTGGTGCCATCTGGTACCGTCACATAATGATAAGGACCGGCTTGCTTTTGCCAAAACTCGGCTGGATTAGAGCGATTAAAATCGGCTAAGGTCGAAATTTCCGCTAACGTACGATTTGGAAACAGTTCCGCCATAATCGCTTTTACTTGCGGACTGATATGTTGACTGGCGATTTCACCTGCAATACGGTGCCCATTTTTACCCCAGGCCCACGCAGGGTTTGCTGCAATTAAACTCATTAAGAGTAACGTAATGACAGCTCCAAATGATATTGATCGAATTTGCATGATAATGAATCCCTGTTTACAGTTAAGCGTGTTATTTTATTGTATAACAATTAAGACGGTCTATAGCCCCAGCGCTGCATAATCGTTTGATCCACACCAATATGATCTAGCATACGTGCCACCACAAAATCGACTAAATCAGCTATGCTTTTAGGTTCATGATAAAAGCCAGGCGCAGCAGGCATGATTGTCACACCGATCTTTGATAGTTTGAGCATGTTCTCTAAATGAATCGTCGAAAAAGGCATTTCACGAGGAACGATAATGAGCTGTCCACGCTCTTTAATGACTACATCAGCTGCACGCTCAACCAGGTTATCACTCGCTCCCGTCGCAATAGCTGATAAAGTACCGGTTGAACAAGGACATACGACCATCTGTTTTGGAGCCGCTGATCCTGATGCCACCGGCGAAAACCATTCATCTTTGCCACATGCGATGATTTGGCCTGCTTTAGCGTCAAAACGTTCGGTAAAATAAGCAGCAACAGCTTCGGGTTTACTCGGTACTTTGAGATTTTCTTCTGTCGCTAATACCACTTTGGCCGCTGATGAAATCAGTACGTAAACTTGGTACTCAGCTTTCACTAAGAGCTCCAACAAACGCAGCGCATATGGTGTGCCTGATGCCCCAGTAATTGCTAAGGTAATACGCTTATCCCATGCTGAAGGGGTGGTGAATTGAGCTTGATTCATGAATAATTACTCTTTGTTAAATCGTGCTGATAACGCATTCAATAATTTATCATGAATGCCTGCAAACCCACCGTTACTCATGACTAAAATATGATCAGATGGTTGCGCTTCTTTGACGACAGCTTCTACTAATTTGTCCACATCTTGATAAGGGTGTACTGGCGCCACACTATCGCGCGCAACCTCGTCAATGGACCAGCTTAAGCTGGCAGGTTCAAAAATATAAACCTCATCTGCTTGTGCCCAAGACTCAGTTAACTGATCTTTATGAATACCTAATTTCATGGTGTTAGAACGTGGTTCTAAAATTGCTAAGATCCGTTGTACACCAACATTGGCTTTTAGCCCTTCGACTGTCGTTTTAATCGCAGTAGGATGGTGCGCAAAATCATCATAAACCGTGATATTAGCGACTGTTCCTTTGATTTCCATACGGCGTTTGACGTTAACAAACTCACTTAATGATTCGATAGCAATATCAGTGGTAACGCCCACATTATGTGCTGCTGCAATCGCCATTAAACCGTTATGTACGTTATGATCCCCAATTAAAGACCAATTGACTTCACCTTGAAGTTGACCTTGATAATATACTTCAAAACGTCCGCCATCAGCTTGGGTTTTCTGTGCGGTCCAATCTTTAGAAATAAATTCTTGCGTCGTCCAGCACCCCATTTCCAAGACATCTTGCATGTTGTTATCGTGTTTCTCTGACAATATCAGACCATTGGCAGGTACTGAACGAACCAAATGATGGAACTGTTTTTTGATCGCATTAAGATCATCAAAAATATCAGCATGATCAAATTCAAGATTATTGAGTACCAATGTCCGCGGACGATAGTGGACAAACTTAGAGCGCTTATCAAAAAACGCACTGTCATATTCATCCGCCTCAATGACAAAAAAATTGCCTTCACCAATGCGTGCTGATACGCCAAAATTCTCCGGCACACCGCCAATCAGAAAACCGGGGGTATAACCGGCGAACTCTAAAATCCACGCAAGTACACTAGAGGTTGATGTTTTCCCATGTGTGCCAGCAACAGCCAATACCCAGCGATCTTTCAATAAATTATCTAAGAGCCATTGTGGTCCAGATGTATAGGGTAGATTTCGATCTAATACATATTCGACTGCAGGATTACCTCGTGACATTGCATTACCGATAATGACCATATCGGGCTCAGGTTCAAATTGTGCAACATCATACCCTTCGGTCAATGTAATACCGAGCCCTTCAAGTTGAGTGCTCATTGGTGGATAGACATTTCGGTCAGACCCAGTCACTGTGTGCCCAAGTGATTTAGCTAGTGCGGCTATTCCGCCCATAAAGCTGCCACAGATCCCTAATATATGTACATGCATATCGAATTTCTTTTATGGTAAGTAGGATAATAATCAATATCATACTTTAGCAGATATTAGCCCCATAACCTACCATTAGACGGTTTTGAAATATCAATCTCGGTTAACATCTGCAGTAAATATAGGTACACTAGATATACAGGGAAAGTACAACAATAATAAAAACCTTTCCGATGGAGTTATGCTCCTCTGTACCCTACATAAACATAAAAAGGTTTTTAACTCATGAAGCGACTCAATTCGCGTCTACAACAAGACGGTGCTCCACTCGAACTCATTCTATTAATTCGTACACTTTTAGCTGGCTGTAAAGAAATCTCCTTTCGTGTTTCTCAAGGTGCTTTAGCCGGTGTATTAGGCTCGACCTTATCTGAAAACGTGCAAGGTGAAACCCAAAAGAAGCTTGATGTTATTTCCAACCAAATCCTCAAAGATACCTTAAGTGAATCAGGGTACGTCAAAGCTATTTCTTCTGAAGAAGAAGATGATGTGGTGCCGTGTAATCCAGAAGGTAAGTATTTGGTGAGTTTTGATCCTTTAGATGGATCTTCTAATACAGAAATCAACTCTTTGATTGGGACGATTTTCTCCATCACTCATGCCCCCCAATGGATGGAGCCGGATGATCCTTCCGCATTCCTTCAACCTGGTACCCAAATCGTAGCCGCGGGTTATGTCTTGTATGGCCCGTCAACGATGCTCGCGATGACCACTGGTCGCGGAACTCACCTGTATACATTAGATAAAACCCATGGTGGTTTCTTAGTAACAGAAGCCAATTTACAAGTACCTAAAGATACTAGCGAATTTGCCATTAATGCATCGAATCAACGTCATTGGGAACAACCTATCCAAGATTACGTAAGTGATTTACTTCTAGGGATCGATGGTCCGCGCGGTAAAGATTACAACATGCGTTGGGTCGCAGCGATGGTGGGTGATATTCACCGGGTCTTATGTCGTGGTGGCATATTTGCCTATCCATTTGATAAACGAAATCCCAATAAACCAGGCAAATTACGTCTTCTATATGAAGCCAACCCAATGGCATTTTTGATGGAACAAGCAGGTGGCTTAGCCTCTACTGGTCAAGGGCGCATTATGGAAGTGATGCCGACAGAGATCCATCAGCGTGTACCTGTGATTATTGGTTCTGCCAATGAGGTAGAAGCATGTTTGGGTTATTACAACGATACTCAAAACAACGAATAAAGCAGGATTGCAGCATCATCAGTTGGTTATGCGCCAATATAATCAAGCCGTATATGACGTAAATATGCGGCTTTTTTAGGTTTTACTCAATATTTTTCGTATACTATCTCTTAATCAATATATTATTAAAAATAATTAGAGTCCTACTATGTATCGTTCACTCCACAGTATTCGTTTGTGTCTCAGTCTATGGTTACTCATTGTGACCAGCGCCAGTGCATTAGCTAACACCAGTAAGCCTTCTGAGTTGTATTGGGAAGATATGGTACCCAAAGGTTTTATTGCACCAGAAGTCACTGTCGACCACATGAATAATATGTCACAAGCTGCGCCAAATGCACCGGTACTCGAGGAACTCAACGGTCAATTTGTCAAGATACCTGGGTTTGTAGTCCCTTTAGAAGGCACAGCAGAGCTCACTACTGAATTTTTACTTGTCCCTTATTTTGGTGCTTGTATTCATGTCCCGCCCCCACCTTCAAATCAAATCGTCTACGTGACATTCAAGGACGGAGTCCCTATTGATAATTTATATGATGCCGTTTGGGTCGTTGGTACTTTATCAACCAAAGGCTGGAGTGGCGATATTGCCTCAGTGGGTTATACACTTGAAGGAGTTGAAGTTCAGCCTTACGAGTAAGGCCGAATAAACAGTGTGGTACTTATACCGGTATCACTTTCCAAGATAGTAGCTGCGCTCTTTGACTATCATCTATTTTAGCAGAGCGCTGCGTTTGATAATCAAAATGAACTAATGTTGTTGACCCTTTAGCGACGAGTTTATCTTGTTGATGTAGCTCTTGATACACGACAAATGAGCTATTCCCTATTCGCTCAATACCCGTTGTGACAGTGACATCATGTCCGTAATGAATTTGCGCGACAAAATCGACTGTGAAACTAGCAACGATTAATGGCCAATTAGCCAAATCCAGCTCAGGGGTAAACACTTTAAAAATAGGTTCTCGCGCCGTTTCAAACCACTGCGGCACTACCGTGTTATTCACATGCCGCAGCGCATCTGTCTCATAAAACCGAATTTTAAATGTTTCCGTTAACATCATCTATCCTTGCAACATCGGTTTCAAGAAGCGCCCAGTATGAGATATTGCCACCTCGGCTACTTCTTCAGGGGTTCCTTGGGCGATAATTTGTCCACCGCCAGAGCCACCTTCAGGTCCCAAATCAACAATCCAATCGGCTGTTTTAATAACATCCAAATTATGCTCAATAACCACCATAGTGTTACCTGCATCACGCAGTTTGGTTAACACTTCCAATAACTGTTTAATATCATGAAAATGGAGACCGGTCGTAGGCTCATCTAAGATATACAATGTTTGACCTGTATCTCGTTTAGATAGCTCTTTGGCTAATTTGACCCGTTGTGCTTCCCCTCCCGATAGCGTCGTCGCCGCTTGGCCTAAACAAATATAAGATAAGCCCACATCCATTAACGTCTGTAACTTACGGTTAATTGCAGGAATGGCATCAAAGAAATCTCGGGCATCTTCCACCGTCATTTCGAGGATTTCATGAATATTTTTACCTTTATAACGAATTTCTAAGGTCTCGCGATTGTACCGTTTTCCTTTACACACATCGCAGGGCACATAGACATCTGGTAAAAAGTGCATTTCCACCTTAATCATCCCATCACCTTGACACGCCTCACAACGACCGCCTTTAACGTTAAAGCTAAATCTGCCGGGCTTGTAACCGCGAGAACGCGCTTCTTGCGTGCCTGCAAACATTTCACGGATAGGCGTAAAAATACCAGCATACGTTGCAGGATTGGAACGTGGAGTGCGACCAATTGGGCTTTGGTCAATATCCACCACTTTATCTAATAATTCTAACCCTTTCATTGTTTTATATGGCGCGGGTTCACCCAAAGTGGCGTTATTCAGTTCTTTTTGGGCAATTTTATAAAACGTATCGTTAATCAGTGTCGATTTACCCGAACCAGAGACACCGGTCACGCAGGTCATTACTCCTGTTGGAATTTTCAAAGTGACATCTTGGAGGTTATTGCCAGTTGCACCAGTAAGCTCTAGCCATTGCTTATTTTTCGCTTTATTACGCTTCTTAGGAATGGCAATCCCTTCACGGCCAGATAAATACTTACCCGTCAATGAATCAGGCGAGTTTTTAATATCTTCCATCGTGCCTTGTGCAATAATTTGACCACCATGTACACCGGCCCCTGGACCGATATCCACAATATAATCGGCTTCACGGATCGCATCCTCATCATGCTCCACCACGATCACGGTATTACCCAAATCACGTAAATGCCGCAACGTTTGCAATAAGCGCTCATTATCACGTTGATGCAAACCGATCGATGGCTCATCAAGCACGTACATGACCCCCACCAAACCGGCACCAATTTGACTAGCTAATCTAATGCGTTGTGCTTCGCCGCCCGATAAAGTATCAGCGCTTCTTTCTAACGATAGATAGTTCAAACCCACATTGACTAAGAAGTTTAAGCGGTCTTGAATTTCTTTTAAGATCTTCTCTGCAATCGCTGCGCGTTGGCCAGTTAGGGCCAAATTTTTAAAAAAGGCCAGCGAATCGGCAATCGACATGGTCGCCACAGTGGGCAGATTCGTCTTTTCAATAAATACATTTCGAGCTTCTAGACGCAAACGCGAACCCGCACAGGTAGAACAAGGTTGCTGAGCTAAGTATTTAGATAACTCATCACGGACCGTATTGGATTCGGTATCTTTGTAACGGCGCTCCATGTTTGGGATGATCCCTTCAAATGGATGCTTTCGTTGCATAATATCGCCACGTTCATTGATATATTTAAAGCTAATACTTTGACCCTTCGACCCGTTTAGAACAATGTCTTGAGATTTTTTATCAAGTTCATTAAAGGGGGTATTCAAGTCAAACTCATAATGCTCAGCCACCGCTTGCAGCATTTGAAAATAATAATAACTGCGCTTATCCCAACCGCGAATCGCGCCACCCGACAAACTCAACTCATCATTACTCACCACGCGTAGGGGATCAAAAAATTGTCTAGTACCTAGTCCATCACATGTTTGACATGCCCCTGCCGGGTTATTAAACGAGAACATGCGCGGTTCAAGTTCGCTGATTGAATAGCCACAGTGCGGACAAGCAAAATTTGCCGAGAAAATAATCTCCTCCGCCGCCGCGTCATCCATATAAGCAACTTTCGCATTTCCACCAGAGAGCCCTAACGCCGTCTCAAAAGACTCAGCCAATCGAAGCTGTAAATCATCGCGTACTTTAAACCGGTCAACGACCACTTCAATCGTATGTTTTTTATGTAAATCAAGTGTCGGAGGATCGGATAGATCACAGACTTCACCATCAATACGAGCGCGAATAAACCCTTGTGCAGAAAGTCCCTCTAAGGTTTTTAAATGCTCACCTTTACGGTCTTGAACGACAGGCGCTAGTAACATTAACTTTGTCCCTTCCGGCATCGCCAACACTCGATCCACCATTTGGGATATGGTCTGGGCATCAAGTGGTACATCATGCTCAGGACAGCGAGGCACACCAACGCGAGCAAATAACAAACGCAAGTAATCGTATATTTCAGTAATGGTCCCGACGGTTGAACGCGGATTATGAGAAGTGGATTTTTGTTCAATAGAAATCGCCGGAGATAAACCTTCAATGTGGTCAACATCGGGTTTTTCCATCATAGAAAGAAATTGTCTAGCATAGGCGGATAAAGATTCAACGTAACGACGTTGACCTTCAGCATACAAAGTATCAAAGGCGAGTGAGGATTTACCTGAACCAGAAAGACCGGTAATAACGACCAATTTATCGCGCGGTAAATCTAAGGAAATGTTTTTAAGGTTGTGCGTACGCGCACCACGAACTTCTATTTTATCCATGCAACCGTTTCAATATGCAAAACCTGTAGTATGACAGAATCGTTTGAGATTACGACATATTAAGGTGATTAAAATTAATAAATACAATACGCATTTTTGCCGGTTTTGATCATAAACCCTTTTTGGCACTTTTGCTTTGCAGGTCATAGATTTTACTTCGCGAAAAATATGCTAAACTGCGTGTCTTTTTTAATAATGAAAAGTAGTCATATCTGTGAACGCTACGGAATTTCGCGCGGCTTTAACCCTCGCAGCCATTTATATTCTTCGAATGCTGGGCCTATTCATGGTCGTGCCAGTATTAGCGATCTTGGCACGTGATTTTCCCGACTATTCTCCACTATTAGTTGGCTTAGCGATTGGTGGCTATGGACTAACCCAAGCCCTACTGCAAATACCAATGGGTATGCTCTCTGATAAAATTGGCCGTAAACCGGTTATTATTGGTGGCCTATTATGTTTTGCATTAGGAAGCTTAGTGGCCGGTCTGGCTTCAGATATGACATGGTTAATTATTGGTCGAGTACTGCAAGGAGCAGGAGCCATTGCTGGCGCGGTTATGGCGCTTGCTGCCGATGTCACGCGTGAGTCACAGCGCACCAAGGTGATGGCGATTATCGGTGTGTCGATTGGCTTATCTTTTTATTTAGCGCTGATTTTGGGCCCCATTATTTCAGGTATGTATGGCTTAAGTGGGATCTTTTTTATCACTGTATTGCTTAGTATTACTGGCATTGGATTGGTCCTATTTTTAGTACCTAACGCCACTAATGTAGCGCCAAGTGCCGATACTTTGCCACGCTTTAGCCAATTGCGTGTATTACTGACTCATCCTCAGCTGCGTCTGTTAAACATCAGTGTTTGCGTATTACATATGATGATTACTATTTTATTTGTACAACTACCTCAAATGTTAAGTGCCACAGGCATTGCTCTAGCACAACAATGGACGTGGTATTTACCTGTTTTGCTGATATCTATCGTCGGATTATTAGGATTAATGCGTGTCGCTAAAATTCATCCTAAATTAGTCATGCAAATCAGCATTATTGCAATGACACTGTGTTTCATTGGTTTTGGATGGGAGAGAGAACACTCATTAGCACTCTGGCAGTTATATGCTTTTGCTATATTATTTTTCATTGGGTTTAACTATTTAGAGGCCAATATTCCAGCATTAGTATCGAGTATCGCACCAGCCGGTAGCAAAGGAAGTGCCATGGGTATCTATGCCAGTTTTCAATTTTTTGGTGCTTTTTTAGGCGGCACTATTTCTGGCCTCCTGATCAGTTCATTTTCGGAAAATACGCTCTATACTACGTGTTCAGTGATTGGGATATTGTGGCTGGTAATTATTTCATTTTTAAGCCACCATGAACGCCTAAAACGCGTTACACTTAATCTCAAAGACACACGATATTCAGTTGCTGAAGTGGCAGAACGTTTACAGGCAATTGCTGGAATAAAAGATATCACTGTCGTTGAGGACGAGCGAGCAGCTTATTTAAAAGTTGATCCGCACACATTCGATTTAACATTAGCTCAACAAGCAGTGCAATAATAACGAGGTATAACATGGCAACAAAAGGTGTTAATAAAGTAATTATAGTGGGTAACTTAGGCAACGATCCTGAAGTTAAAAATTTACCTAATGGTGGTGTTGTGGCTAATCTAAGTGTCGCCACGAGCGAAAGCTGGAAAGACCAACAAGGACAACCGCAAGAGCGCACTGAATGGCATCGTATTACTATGTATCGTCGTTTAGCTGAGATTGCAGGCGAATACTTAAAGAAAGGCTCTAAGGTATACCTCGAAGGCAAATTACAAACGCGTAAATGGCAAGATCAACAAGGTAATGATCGTTACACGACAGAGATTATTGCTGATCAAATGCAAATGCTTGATTCCCGTGGTCAAGGCGGTATGGGCGGTGGCAACCAAGGCGGTGGATATAATCAGCCCCAATCAAATTATGGTGGACAAAACCAGGCTCCACAAGCAACTGGTGGGTATAATAAACCTCAACAAGCACCAGTTCAGGCACCTAGCACACCGGCTCCTCAAGAACCAAACTTTGAATACGATGACGATATTCCGTTCTAAGGAAGCAACCGTTTCTAACAATTAAAAACAGCCAGATATCACATTTCTTGATGTTATCTGGCTTTTTTATATCAATTACACTTAAAAAAGTATGCATTAAAGTGAAACATATCATAAAATGCTTGTCAGATATTAAGACCCTTAATAATTACAGAATAAAGGCTTGTCATGTTTAAAAAGCTGCGTGGTTTATTTTCAAATGATTTATCCATCGATTTAGGTACCGCTAATACACTGATTTATGTCAAAGACCAAGGCATTGTACTTAACGAACCTTCCGTTGTTGCGATTAGAGAAGAGCGAGCTGGCGCACCTAAAAGTGTTGCCGCCGTGGGTAGTGATGCAAAGAAGATGCTTGGCCGAACCCCCGGTAATATTAAAGCTATTCGTCCTATGAAAGATGGCGTTATCGCTGACTTTAATGTAACAGAAAAAATGTTGCAGCATTTTATTAAACAAGTTCATGATAATAACTTTCTACGTCCCTCACCACGTGTTCTCGTGTGCGTCCCTTGTGGTTCAACCCAAGTCGAACGTCGAGCTATTAAAGAATCTGCCGAAGGCGCTGGGGCACGCGACGTATATTTGATTGATGAACCAATGGCGGCTGCTATTGGTGCAGGATTACCAGTATCAGAACCCACCGGCTCTATGGTGGTGGATATTGGTGGTGGTACTACTGAAGTTGCGATTATTTCACTCAACGGTGTTGTGTATTCATCATCTGTACGTATCGGTGGTGACAAATTTGACGAAGCCATCATTAATTATGTCCGCCGTAATTTTGGTTCATTAATCGGTGAAGCGACAGCAGAGCGTATCAAGCATGAAATTGGTGCGGCTTATCCTGGTGAAGATGTCCAAGAAATAGAAGTCCGTGGTCGTAATTTAGCTGAAGGTGTCCCACGCAGTTTTGTACTCAATAGCAATGAAATCTTAGAAGCACTTCAAGAGCCACTCACTGGCATTGTTTCTGCGGTAATGGTAGCACTTGAGCAATCTCCACCGGAACTCGCTTCCGATATTTCTGAACATGGTATGGTCTTAACTGGTGGTGGTGCATTGTTACGTGACTTAGATCGTTTACTGATGGAAGAGACCGGTATCCCTGTCGTGATTGCTGATGATCCGCTTACTTGTGTCGCTCGTGGAGGTGGTAAAGCATTTGATCTCATCGACCATCACGGCGGCGACTTATTCTCTCCAGAATAAAGAGTAAAGGCAACGATGGGTTGCCTTTTTTATTATGAAACCGATATTCAACCGTGGTCCCACTTTAGAATCCCGATTATTAATTGTAGTCGTGCTTTCTCTCGGCTTGCTTATCTCTGACGGCCTTTATGGCGTTTTCAAACCTTTACGCAGCTTACTGACCACGCTCGTCTCCCCAGTGCAATATATCGCGAGCTTACCTGCAGTATTTCTCGATGCTAGTACCGATAGAATTATTTCCCAAGAGCAACTTATCACAGAGAATGAAGCGTTAATCCAACAACTAGTTATACTGCAAGCCGATAATCAACGATATCAAAGTTTACAAGCTGAAAATGAACAGCTCCGTAAATTACTTGATGCCCCGATCCAAACGAATTTGCCCAAAAAAGTCGCCGAACTGATGGCTGTGGATAATAATCCTTACTCCTTGCAGGTACTCATTAACAAAGGCAGTATTAACGGTGTATTTAATACCCAACCGGTTATTGATGACCAAGGTGTCGTGGGCCAAATTGTCGATGTTGCACAAACGACCTCTCGCGTATTACTGGTTTCTGATTTATCGCATGCCATTCCTGTGCGTATCTTACGTAATAATTTACGCCTTATCGCAAACGGCAGTGGTGAACTGAATCTCTTAAATATCAAACATGTACCTCATAGTGCCGATGTAGCCGAAGGTGATATTTTAATTACATCTGGACTGGGCAATGTCTTCCCAGAAGGATATCCAGTAGCAGTGATTTCACAAATTAAACGTGATGAAGGTCGCCCTTTTGCTATGGTTAAAGCCACTCCTCTGGCCCGGTTAGATAGACTTCGTTATCTGCTACTCTTAGGTCAACAAGAGATGCCATTGGCACCATTAAGTGCAACGGAAAACAGAGTGATTAAAGGGGATTTAAATGAATAAACGCTACGTTATTTATTTGTCCATATTCATCGCTTTAGTACTCGAAGTAATACCGATGCCTTTAGACGTAGCCATGTATAGACCTGACTGGCTATTATTAGTATTAGTGTATTGGAATATCGCCTTACCACAGCGAGTCAACCTTGGTTTAGCGTTTGCTTGCGGAGTCATATTAGATATTTTACTGGGTTACAGTTTAGGCCTGAACAGCTTAGCATTAGTGGTGGTCATTTATATTTCCTCATTACATTACCAACGATTACGTAATTATTCGGTGTGGCAGCAAATGGTCTTACTTGGCCTTTTAACCGCGTTATACAACTTAATCATCTTTTGGTTACAACATTGGCTGACTAATGTGTATTTCCAATTCAGTTATTTTTGGCCAATCGTCACCACTGTCTTTTTGTGGCCTTGGTTATTTTGGATATTACGTAAAATACGTCGTCAGATGGGTTTATCATGACTCAACTTTACCAGCAATATCACCCACTAGTGCTTGCCTCTGCCTCACCACGTCGTGTTGAGCTGTTAAGTCAATTAGGGGTCGATTTTGACCAAATCCCAGCTGATATTGATGAAGCGGTACTGCATGATGAAAAAGCGCATGATTATGTCCAAAGAGTCGCTAGGGAAAAAGCCTGTGTTATAGCAGGTTCTCATAGCGATAAATATATTCTTGGGAGTGATACGAGTATTCATATCGATGGCCAAATCTTAGGTAAACCATCCGATAAAGCGCATTTTACAGAAATGATGAACCTATTATCAGGTCAGTCCCATGAAGTTATCACGGCAATATGTGTCGCGACTCTAATCAATACTAAGATGAAAATTACTGAAAGTGTGGTGACTTCAACCGTTACCTTTGCAACAGTATCAACTCAACAAATAGACGCTTACTGGGAAACAGGTGAACCGCTTGGTAAAGCCGGTGGTTATGCGATTCAAGGGATGGGTGGCCAATTTGTGACGCATATTGATGGTAGCTACAGTGGTATTGTTGGCTTACCATTAGCCCAAACCGTATTATGCTTACAAGATGCTGGCGTGATATCGTCTTAAGTCAAGGATTATAAGAATATGAGTGCTGAGTTATTAATCAACGTTACCCCATCTGAGTCTAGAGTCGCATTAATCGATAATGGTATTTTGCAAGAAATTCATATTGAGAGGCATACTAAACTAGGTTTGGTTGGGAATATATACCGTGGCAAAGTTTCACGAGTACTCCCCGGAATGCAAGCTGCATTTGTGGATATTGGCTTTGATAAAGCCGCTTTCTTACATGCATCGGATATTGTGATCCATAATGAAGTCGTCGATGATGTTAATCCAAATCACATTACCAAAAAAGATATTCGTGAATTAGTTCGGGATGGACAAGATATTGTCGTCCAAGTCGTCAAAGAACCAATTGGAACTAAAGGGGCCCGACTGACTACGGATATTACTATTCCTTCACGCTATTTAGTGTTTATGCCTTCGGTGACACATGTTGGAGTCTCGCAGCGCATTGAAGACGCAGATGAACGCGAACGTTTGAAAGATATCGTATCAAAATTTTGTGATGAAAATGGCGGATTTATTTTACGCACGGCTGCTGAGGGGGTAAACGAGCAAGAGCTTGAAGCTGATGCTGAGTTCCTAAAACGTTTATGGGATATTATTCAAACCCGCATGAAAACCAAAGCCAACAATGTGTTGTTTGAGGATTTACCGCTAGCTCGTCGTGTTATCCGAGACTTTACGGGAACTGAAATTGAAAAAATTCGCATTGATTCCAAACTCTCATTTAATGAGCTAGTTGAATTTACACAAGAATATGTCCCTGAGTTACACGATAAACTTGAATACTATAAAGGTGAACGACCTATTTTCGATTTATATGATGTCGAAAATGAAGCGCAACGCGCCTTAAAACGACGAGTAGATCTTAAGTCGGGTGGTTATTTGATCATTGATCAAACTGAAGCCATGACAACCATAGATATTAATACTGGCGCATTTGTCGGTCATCGGAATTTAGAAGAAACCATTTTTAATACTAATGTAGAAGCGACCCAGGCGATTGCTCGTCAGTTACGTTTACGTAATTTGGGAGGGATGATTTTAATTGATTTTATCGATATGACGGAACCTGACCACCAAAGACGTGTCTTACAATCATTAACCCATGCTTGTAGTTTCGATCGTGCCAAGACCAATATTCATGGTTTTACCGCCTTAGGGTTAATTGAAATGACGCGAAAGCGTACACGTGAAAGTCTTGAGCATACGCTATGTGAAGATTGTCCTGTGTGCGAGGGACGAGGCTCAATTAAGACGATTGAAACGATTTGCTTTGAGGTAATGCGTGAAATTGTTAGAGTGAATCGTGCTTATGATGCTGATAAATTTGTTGTCTATGCATCCCCTGCGGTTGCTGAAGCCTTAATGGGGGAAGAATCGGCGATGTTGGCAGAAGTTGAGCTTTTTGTCGCGAAACAAATCAATGTCCAAACAGAACATTTATATAACCAAGATAAATTCGATGTGGTAATGATGTAATTTATGAGTACCAGCAGCAAAAATACATGGCTATACCAAACCCTATCAGTGATCTGGCGCACCAGTGCCGTGATCGTGGTGTGTTTTGCTGTGCTTTTAACCGCTATACGCTTGGCTTTGCCGCATACTAATGAAGTGAACAAATATGTTTCTACTTTTCTCTCACAGCAATTAAATGCCGATATCAGTATTACCGAGATTGAAGGATATTGGGCAGGCAGTGGTCCACGTCTCAGCCTTCATAAGGTCGCTTTACGGCCGCTAAAAGAAACGAATAACACCTCACAATCAATTGAATTCACATTAGAAAATATTTATGTTGAGATAGATATGCTGGCGTCTTTGTTGAGCTGGGATATCGTGACTGATAAGTTTGAACTACAAGGTTTAGCTCTTGATTTGGACATCAGTCGCGCTGCAACCTCACCAGACCAAAATGACGCTATCTCTGCGCTTCAAGCAGCTGACACAGACCCCAATTTACCGCAATTACTCAAAGATATATTGCTACATCGCCTTGAATATTTCTCTGTCATCGATTCACATGTTGATCTTAAATTTGATAACCAAACCCAACGCATCGATATAGCCAACTTACTATGGTTAAACAAAGGTTTAATACATAAAGGTCAAGGTGAAATCTTTTTTAATAACAATGCGCAAAACAACGCACAACTCTCAGCTCAACTGACAGGCAGTGCTAGTAACTTAAACGGCACTATTTTTTTAGAAATACAAAATATAGCATTTGGTCAGTTGTTAGCTAATTATCTCCCCAGTTATATTTCGTTAGATGAGAGTGTCGCTCAAGGAAACGCATGGTTTACTATCACACAATCTGAATTAAATCGTGTGAGTGGTCAAATCACACCGACTCAATTACGCTGGTCAACTGATAACGATACACTGGTGACGAGTATTCAAAACATCGATTTCATGGCAGTTCCTGACGTCCAAGATTGGCATGTATACGCACAAAATGTCGTCATTGGGATTGATGATGAAATAATCTCTACTGATTTTAGTGTCCATAGTTCAGCAGAGGGAATATTGACGCTCACTAGTGACGCTCCTTTTGATGTGACTCCCCTTCGGCATCTAGGTGAATTCTTTCTCCCTAACACGCAACAGTTATGGTTTGAACAGGCTGAACCTAAGGCAACTGTGGAACAATTATCACTATTCAAAAATAGTGATTATTGGGGTGCTCATATTGCGTTGAACCCCGTTGCTTTTGAACAAACAACACTACCTGGTATCAACGCACTTGGGCTAGATGTTTATGCATTTCAGGATCTGACTAACACCACAGTGAAGCACGCCCCGCCAGTGCAAATGGGTATATCATTAACAGCACAAGATGATGTACTGCAGACAGATCAGCTACTCGCGCAGAATTTAGCACTAGAAACATTAACCGCTCAGTTATATTTCCAAATATCACCATTCTCAGTATCGATGCTACCCTCGCATTTAACTATCAATACTGACCTTGTAGACGCTGCGTTAGCGTTTTCTTATCGAGCTGATATTGATGTTCTTGCACTACAAGGCTCATTTTCACCCGATAAGATTGAACATGTTGTCAAACTTTTACCTACCCAATTAATGGGAAAAAATACGTATAATTACCTCAAAAGAGCATTAGCAACGACGACCCAAACGGGTCGAGTAGACCAAGCCGAACTATTATGGTTCGGTGCAGCTCAGGATTTTCCATTTGAACGAAACAATGGAATTTTTCAAGCCCAACTGACAATGCGAGAAGGTGAATTTGCTTTTTCACCTGATTGGCCAGCTTTAAGTGAGATGGATCTGCACCTAGCATTTGAAAATAATAACTTAACCATGCAAGCCCCGACGGGTAAATTATTAGATGTCACATTATCTGATCTCAATGCGACCCTTCCAGGACTAAATAGTCAAAGTGTATTAACCATCGATGCGAAAGGAGAAGGAACGGGTTTTGCGCTTGCCTCATTGATGCAACAATCAAGTATGGCAGACTCTCTAGGTAAAATACTGACTGAAAACATCATTATCTCTAATGAATTAAGTGCTGATGTAAATCTTACTATACCACTCGACTCGGCTGACATAATGGTTACTGGCAAGGTAAATCTACCTAATAACTACGTGCAGTTTTTAGATGTGGATTTCGCGCTGACCCAAGCTAAAGGACAAGTTGCATTTACCAATGCACAGATTGAAATCGAACAACTCTCTGCCGAATTATTCGACCAACCTATCAAACTCTCTTTCATAGGAGATACCACAACTGACGGCTACCAAGCAAATGCTACCCTAGACGGGGATTGGGATATCGCAGCATTAGCAAGTCGTGCTAGTCCAGAGTATGCAGACGTTGTGAAGGGCTTCACCACATGGTCAGGTGACCTCTCGTTATTATTTCCAAAACGTAAGGGAGTAGATTACGAATTCACTATTAACAGCGATCTGGTCGGCATCACACATGAGTTACCTGAGCCATTTGCTAAAACCAAAGATGTAATAATGCCACTTTCAATCCGTTTATCCGGCGCCAACTTAGCGACTCAAGTCAATGCCACGCTAGGTAATGAGATCCGCTTTGATGGGATCATTCCACATAAAGAAAAACAGTTTTCCCGCGCTCATTTAGCCTTAGGGGAGAGTGAATTCCAAGGGATGGGTGTCGGTTTTAGTATCTCTGCAGCACTTGAACAAGTAGATGTCGCATTGTGGTATCAAACCATTAGTAAATTGTTAAATGGCATGGATGGAAACGGTACACCACTATTTGGCTCGCCTGAACGCATCTTTATGCAGACTGAGAAAATGACGCTTGCTAACCAAGTGATTACTGATGTAAACGCAACAGCAAAACAAGCTGATAATAACTGGTTAATTGAACTCAATTCACGTGAGGCACGTGGTGAGATTCGCTTTTACAACGATTGGCTAGGTCGTGGTATCGATATCCAAGCCGATTATATCAACGTCACCTCGTTAAATGCGTTAACAAGCGATAATATTGATGGACAGCTTGAGACTGCTCAGCCAAGGGTTGCCCTTTCTGACAATGAATATGTATCATCACCGCGGGTCTTACCCCAGCAGCTCCCACCTATCGCATTTACCTGTACTCAATGTCGATTCTTAGATAATTACTTAGGCGAAGTTATTCTGCAGACAAAGCCCACTGAAAAGGGGCTTGAGATTACGCAATTACGTACGCAAAACGACCATGGTGGTGTTAATCTTACCGGCACATGGACAGATAAAACCTTTGTTAAAGGGCGCATTGAAAGTGACGATTTTGGGGCCTTTTTAGATGAATTTAACTTCTCGACAGGGATTAAAGACTCACAGGCAAGTTTCGAGGTTGAACTGAACTGGGATAACGCCCCGTTTGATTTTGATTTTGCCAATGTTAACGGTGCTGTAGATTGGTCATTAACGGATGGTTACATTACCGAAATCAGTGATAAAGGCTCACGGATATTCACGTTGTTATCCTTAGATTCTTTAGTACGCAAGCTCAGTTTAGATTTTAGAGATGTCTTTGCTAAAGGCTTTTTCTACGACAAAATCAATGGCACTATGAGTATCGAAAATGGCATTGCTTTGACTGACGATACGATTGTAGACGGTGGTGCTGGTGAAATTGAGATCACCGGCTATACTGATTTAGTCGAGCAACAACTTAACTATACAGTATCATTTGCTCCGAATGTCACAGGTAACTTACCAGCCTTAGTTTACTTCATGGTCAACCCGCCTACTGCAATAGCTGCGTTAGCGGTGAATCAAGTACTGACATCAACAAAGGTATTTTCTAATATTAATTATTCCATAAAGGGGAATTTTGATGCCCCTGTCATCACAGAACTAGAACGTCAAAGCACTGAAATCGATCTCCCAAAACGGGCAAATGCACAGCGTGTATTAGACGAAGATGAACCGCTCACTGAATTGGATAAACAGCCTTTAGTCCCGATTATCCAACCCACGGATAATTAGTTATGCCAAGTCATCCGATAAACCTTGTCGCTATTCAGCTAGTGTCATCGCCTCATGTTGATGATAATTTTGTACAAGTTATCCAGCAAATTGAGCACGCACAAGAAAATTGGGATAATGATCTTCCCACATTAATTGTGCTTCCTGAATGCTTTGCCTTTTTTGGTGGAAAAGACAAGGAGGCGTTGTTGTTACTCTCAGATGAGAAGCAACAATTACTCCATGATAAACTGTCAGACATTGCTAAAACGTATCATATTTGGCTAGTTGCAGGTTCAATCCCTACCCCGTCGCCAGATCCCAATAAAATGTTCGCTACCGCTTGGTGTTTTGACCCGTCTGGTGAATTAGTTGCTCAATATAATAAAACACATTTATTTGACGTCAGTATTACTGACAATACGGGTACATACCAAGAATCCGCCACCACGATGCCTGGAAGTGATGTAGTGGTCTTAGATACTGAATTTGGTCGTGTCGGCATCTGTATTTGTTACGATATTCGCTTCTCAACCTTGTTTAATGCGATGGTAAAAGAAAACGCTATTGATTATTTGGTTGTACCGGCAGCTTTTACTTATCAAACAGGTCAGGCGCATTGGCATCATTTACTCGCCTCTCGCGCCATCGAATACCAATGTTATGTGATTGCCGCTAACCAAGGTGGTAGCCATTGCAATGGCCGACATACTTACGGACATTCTGCTATTTATTCCCCTTGGGGCGATGTCTTAGATATGATTGAAAATGGGGCTGGATTTGTGATTGCTAAAAGTGATCCCAACAGGCATCATGAGATAAAACATGCACTCAATGTGCAACAACACCGACAATATTTTTAGGAGAACACGTGACTGCATCAGTGCAAGCAAATTTACTCGATGCCTCAGGGGTATCGATAGCACAAGTGAACGATACACTCGGCTTATTATGTGCCCATGATGTGAACTTTGCAGACTTGTATTTTCAATCCTCTCAGCATGAAACTTGGGTACTGGAAGACGGTATCATCAAAAATGGCAGTTACAACATTGAACGTGGTGTAGGTGTCCGAGCAATTAGCGGTGAGAAAACCGGTTTTGCGTATTCTGACGATATTAATGTAGCGGCATTACACGATGCGGCAAAAGCAGCACGTACCATTGCCCCTGCGGTTAATGTCACAAAGAAAATCACTCCCTTTGCCACGCTAGCTGCGGACGCAAAATATATGAGTGATAATCCATTATTACAAATGGAAGATGCCGAGAAAATCGCGCTCTTAAAAGCCACAGATAAGTACATTCGAGAACAAGCAAGTAATGCATCTCAAGTCAGTGTCAGTATGACCGGTGTCTATGAAGAGATTCTAGTGGCTGCAACCGATGGTACTTTAGCGACTGACCGTCGTCCTTTGATCCGTTTAAACTGTTCAGTATTACTCGAAGAAGGCGACCGTCGTGAACGTGGTGCTTCCGGTGCTGGTGGGCGCTTTGCCTATGATTATTTTGTGGCTGATGATAATGGTAAACCCTTTTATGAACGTCTTGCTGATGATGCATTGCATATGGCGCGAGTAAATCTTGAAGCAGTTGATGCACCTGCTGGTAATATGCCTGTCGTATTAGGCTCAGGTTGGCCAGGTGTCTTGTTGCACGAAGCTGTAGGGCATGGGTTGGAAGGTGATTTTAATCGCAAAGGTTCCTCTACCTTCTCAGGTAAAATTGGACAACAAGTAGCGGCCAAAGGCGTAACTGTTGTAGATGATGGTACGATCTCCGATCGTCGCGGTTCAATGACTATCGATGATGAAGGGACACCTTCTCAATACAATGTATTAATCGAAGACGGTATTTTACAAGGCTACATGCAAGATAAACATAATGCAGCACTCATGGGTGTCGCACCGACCGGTAATGGCCGACGTGAATCTTATGCACACTTACCTATGCCGAGAATGACAAATACCTACATGCTTGGCGGTGAACATACCCAAGCAGATATAATAAGCACGATAAAACAAGGTGTCTTTGCACCTAATTTTGGTGGCGGACAAGTAGATATTACGTCAGGTAAGTTTGTTTTCTCAACTTCTGAAGCTTACCTTATTGAAGATGGTAAAATTTCCACACCAATTAAAGGCGCTACCTTGATCGGTAACGGTCCAGAAGTGATGGGCAAAATTTCCATGATTGGCAATGACTTATCATTAGATAAAGGCGTTGGCGTGTGCGGCAAAGATGGTCAAAGCGTGCCTGTAGGTGTAGGTCAACCGAGTCTTAAAGTAGATGAAATTACAGTGGGTGGCACTCAATAAGCACCTGTAGAATTTCAAATTTGGTGTATTCAGTGACCGCAAACCGACCACTGAATACTTGGCTTTATGATGCGCTCGGCATGACCGTTTTAAGATATTGAAATATCTCACGAGATGCTTTTGGTGGTTTATTTTGTTCCGCCTGCTTTTTTGCTTGACGAACTAATTGACGTAAACGTTGGCGGTCAAGCTCAGGATATTGATGAAGCAGCGCTTGAATAGCATCATCACCTTGTTGAATAAGTTCATCTCGAGCAACTTCAATAGCATGAAACGCTTGATTAGATTGACGCTGTTTTGCATTGAGTAATGATAATGCATGTTCAATCGGCTCTGCATCAGTTTGACGTAACAATTTACCAATAAGTTGTAATTGACGACGATATCCGTCTTTTTTCTTATTGATACGTTGAGCTAAAGCAACCGCATCAGCTAAATCTTCATTCATTGGAATGGTTTTTAGAGCTGCGGCAGATAGACCCACTAATGTTTTGCCCACATCATGCAGAGCATCGGCTTGTTGTTTGAGTTGCGTCTTACTGACCCAACCATCATCTTCATCAGGTACGGGCGTGAATTCATCGTGGGACATAACAATTAACTTTTTCTTTTGAATATGGTTCTATTATAACAACGGAACCTCGAACTTGGATAGTGAAACTAACATATGCAGACAAAACAGCAACTCGAAGACATTAAAGAAGTCGTTAGCGACGTATTAGCGATGGCCAAAGCACAAGGTGCTACGGAGGCCGAAGCGAGCATGTCTAAAGTGCAAGGGATCGCCGTATCCGCTCGTATGCAAGAAGTTGAAAATATTGAATTTACCAATGATGGTGGGCTAGGAATTTCAGTCTATGTCGGTCGTCACAAAGGGTCTGCATCTACAGCTGATTTATCCAAAGCAGCCTTATCCCTCACCGTTCAAAAAGCCATCGAAATCGCCAAACATACTGGTGAGGACGACTGTAATGGTATTGCTGATGCAAACAAGATAGCCACATATATCCCAGATTGTGATTTATATCATCCGATTGAATTAGATACCGAACAAGGGTTACGTGATGCGCTTGCCGCAGAAAAAGCCGCACTAGATTACGATAGTAAAATTACCAACTCTGATGGTGCAAGTTACAATGCCAATATTGGTTGCCGTGTCTATGGGAACTCCCATGGCTTAATTGCAGGCTACCCCAGTACTCGTTATAGCTTAAGCTGTGTCGTATTAAGTGAATCCGAAACAGATATGCAACGTGATTATGCATATGAAGTATCACGGGTTAGTAGTGAAATTGGCGCCCCGGATGTCATTGGTCGTGAAGCAGCTAAGCATGCTATAGAACGTCTAGATGCCCGTAAAATTAACACGGGCAAATATCCTGTCGTCTTTGATAAAACCATTGCCTCTAGCTTGTTTGGGCATTTTGTCGGTGCCATCAGTGGTGGCAGTTTATTCCGTAAATCCTCATATTTAATGGATTCGTTACATACGCAAGTGCTACCTAGCTGGTTAACTATTGATGAAAAACCGCACGTCAAACGCGCACTGGCAAGTTCACCTTTTGATAATGAGGGCGTTCAAACCAATGACATGCAAATCGTCACGGAAGGGGTATTACAGCATTATCTGTTAACGAGTTACTCTGCTCGTAAAATGGGTCTAGAAACGAATGGCCATGCTGGAGGCATTCATAACTGGTATATCTCTACTAATGCGCCAGATCAAGCAGCGTTGTTACAGCAGATGGGTACTGGACTATTAGTCACTGAACTGATGGGTCAAGGCGTCAATGGAGTAACAGGTGATTATTCTCGTGGGGCCGCAGGTTTCTGGGTTGAAAATGGCGTGATCCAATATCCGGTCCATGAAATCACGATTGCCGGTAACCTCAAATCCATGCTGATGAATATCGAAGCGGTTGCTAATGATATAGAAGTACGCGGTAGTATCCAAACTGGCTCAGTATTGATCAGTGAGATGCAAATCGCAGGCAATTAACGATAAGTGGCTGCTTTGATTGCTATAAATACACATCAAAACGATGCTTTTTACCTTTGATTTGCATGCTTGGTTTTTTATCTTGCAAGAAGGGTGCAGTATTCGGCCGCTTAACCACGACACGTTTTTTTGCCAATGCCAACGCTGGTGTCAATAAGTCATCAGCATCTTTGTCATGTCCGAGTAATGTTTGAAACATCTTCATCGGCTTTTTGACTGCGGCTGACTTCTTTTTATGAGGAAACATAGGATCAAGGTATACCACGTCAACACTCTGGTCGGTTGCTTTGAGTTGTGCTAAACGTGCTACAGCACTACCTGGTAATAATTGCATCCGCTGCACAATATCAGCACTCTGTGGCATAGCCCGACCCCGTACTAGGCCATCATATAATAAAGCACAGACCACGTTAGTCCGCTCTAGCATCGTCACATCACAGCCTAATGCCGCTAGCATAAAGCTATCAGTACCCAATCCAGCAGTCGCATCCACCACACTGGGATAATACTGACCTTTGATACCTACTGCTTTAGCAATCGCTTCATTCTTACCACCGCCTTTATCTTTACGATACAGTAATGCATCCGCAGCAAAATCGACACACAGAGGCTGTAATTTTGGGTCTGATAAATCTGCTAACCCCACTGCTGAAGCACCAGTGGCTTGGTCTATTGTTACCAATGCATGCTGGCCAAAGTTCGCTTGTGCCGGAGCCTCATAAATTTTTGAAAGTGATGCTAAGCCAGTAAAGTTAAGTGAGTAAGTACTTGCAAGATCTTTTAAATAATCGACTTCAACAAGGACATCATTAAATTTGATTAGCGATAATGGTGTTTGTTGTTCATTCACCAAAATGCGCAGTGGAATAATATGTTCATTAAGCATTCGTGTATTGCTCCCGAGCGCCTAGCCAACGATTAATCATGGCTTGTGCATTAGCTGGGTGATGGGTAAATAAATGTTCGGCGAGTTGTTGTACTTGTTCTAACAGATGCCCATCACGCACTAAATCTGCAATTTTCAGATCTGCAATACCCGTCTGTTTAGTCCCTAGGATCTCACCGGGTCCGCGAATTTCTAAATCCATTTGCGCAATATAAAAACCGTCATTCGAATCTCGTAATACCCCGAGTCGTTTAGTTGCCGTTTTGGATAAATTACCGTCATACATCAACACACAGTGACTCTCTATCGAACCTCGCCCGACGCGACCACGTAATTGATGTAGTTGGGCTAATCCTAGCCGCTCAGGATTTTCAATGATCATCAGACTGGCATTGGGTACATCGACTCCCACTTCAATTACCGTCGTAGCGACCAACACATCCAGCTCAGCAGCTTTAAATTGTGCCATGATGGTTTGTTTTTCCGCCGGTTTCATTCGTCCATGCACTAAACCAATGCGTAAATCAGTTAGAGCTGTACGCAATGCAATAAACGTATCTTCGGCTGCTTGGCTTTGTAAAACCTCAGATTCTTCAATCAGAGTACACACCCAATACACTTGGCGATTTGCTTCAGTTACCGACTTATGCACCCGCGCAATGATTTGGTCACGGCGTGCAGCAGGCAATACAATAGTTTGCACAGGTGTGCGACCAGGTGGAAGCTCATCTATGACCGAGGTGTTCAGATCTGCGTAAGCTGTCATCGCCAAGGTACGCGGAATCGGTGTAGCCGTCATGACGAGTTGATGCGGAAAACGCCCTTGTTGTTCACCTTTTTCTCGCAGTGCTAGGCGTTGATGTACGCCAAATCGATGCTGTTCATCAATGATCACCATCGCAAGATTCTTATATTGTACTTTTTCTTGGAATACCGCATGCGTACCAACAAGTAAATTAATATCGCCACTTTCCAATGCCGTCAATACTTGATCGCGGGCCTTACCCTTAAGCTTTCCAGCCAACCAGCCAACATGAATACCCAATGGAGATAACCATGAAGAAAAATTGTGGGCGTGTTGTTCGGCCAATAATTCGGTGGGTGCCATCAGTACCACCTGATAGCCAGCAGCAATGACGTTAAGTGCAGCTAGCGCTGCCACGAGTGTCTTACCTGATCCTACATCCCCTTGAACCAGACGCATCATGGGATATGGTTGTTGCATATCATGTTGAATTTCACGCACTACGCGGGCTTGGGCATTGGTAGGTGAAAAAGGTAACGTCTGCAAAAATGCTTGCTGCAGAGCTTCATCTTGGGCAATAGCAAAGCCAGGCTGGACTTCATTATTGGCACGCATCTTCAGCACGCTACATTGATGCGCCATAAGCTCTTCTAGTATGAGACGCTGCTGGGCAGGATGCTTTCCTTCTTCAAACAAATGCAGTGATACATCAGGCGGTGGACGATGTACGATGTGTAACGCTTCACTTAAGGATAATTGTTGGGCGTACATACCATCGGGCATCAGTTCAGCCAAGGCCCCTTGCTTTAGTGCTAACAAAGCTTGCTCGGTCAAATTACGCAAGGTAACTTGTTTAACGCCTTCAGTGGTGGGATATACTGGAGTAAGGCTTTCAGCCACCGGCATTACGTCATTTGGATTAACAACTTTATATTCAGGATGGACACATTCCAAGGCATGTTTGCCTCGGCGATATTCACCAAACGCGCGGACTTGGGTACCAGGAGTTAATTGGGCTTTTTGTGCAGCAGAGAAATAGAAAAATCGACAAGTAATAATACCTGACGCATCTTTGATTTTGATAACAAGTGCTCGGCGTCGACCAAACACAATATCACTTTGAATCACTTCGCCTTGAATAGTCGCATGTATACCATGATATAAATCTACAATATTATAAATATGTGTCCGATCTTCGTAACGATGAGGTAAGTGGAATAAGACGTCTTGAACGGTCCTTAACCCTAAATTTTGGAGTTTTTCAGCCACCTTTGCCCCAACACCTTTAAGCGCAGTAATGGGCTGATGACCTAATGCAGGCAAACTCTGGCTCACACTATTTTCCTTTTAGGAGGTTGATGGATCCGACGTTTCTATGGGGGATTGTCGTACTGCATGCCACCAAGCATCATCCGCCTCAATATCACCTTCATCATTAATCTGGGGTAACACAAGCCCTAATTTACGGCACTGCTGGTATAACTGCGGATAACCGCCAGCAAAGAGCTGACGTTGGCATTCTGCTTCTGGTAGTGTCATCGTTTCATACATCCCAGCGGCTTCACGTTGTCGCTGCGCTTCATACAAAATCACCGCCGCAGCTACTGATACATTGAGTGAAACCGTCATGCCTACCATCGGCACGACAATTTCTTTATCTGCTAACGCAATCGCATTTTTAGTAGCGCCAAACTTTTCCTGCCCCAGTATAATCGCAGTGGGCAACGTATAATCCACTTCACGAAAATCTACCGCATCATCGGATAAATTGGTCACTAATACTTGCATACCTTGACCTTTAAGATGCGCAATAGCCTTTTCGATATCGCTATGCTCGTGCATGCCGACCCAGTGATGCGCACCTAAAGAGGTACCGACTCGCAAACTGTAATTTTGATTCCATACGACATGAGCTTCATGGATCCCAACGGCATCACAAGTTCGAATCAATGCAGCCACATTATGCGGTTTATGCACTTCTTCCATCAGCACAGTAAGATCTGTTTGACGCTGGATGAGCATCTGTTTAATGCGTTCAAAACGTGTCGGGGTCATACCATTCGTTACTCAGGTAATTGCATAACGCCATCAATTTCTATTTGCGCCGCTTTTGGCAATGCAGAAACCTGCACTGCTGCTCGTGCAGGATACGGGGTGTTAAAATATTGCGCCATGATTTCATTCACTGTAGCAAAATGACTTAAGTCGATTAAGAAGATATTCACTTTGACCATGTCATTAATATCGCCACCTGCGGCTTCGCATACGGCACATAAATTTTTAAATACTTGATGAGCTTGCTCTGCAAAATCATCTGATACCATTTCCATACTAGCAGGTACTAATGGAATTTGACCAGAAAGATAAACAGTGCTGCCAGCTTTTATGGCTTGGTTATAAGTGCCGATAGCGGCAGGAGCATTATCTGTATGAATGACAGATTTAGTCATGGGAATTTTCCTAATGATGGTTAATTATGTTTATTTTGACTATGACGCGAGACTTTTTGGACCTGATCCATATGACGGATCTTACGCATAATATCGGCAAAATGAACACGATTGCGGGTCGTGATCTCCATATCAACAAAATATACGTTGCTCTCTTTCTCGTCGGTCGCAAGATTAATAATATTTGAATCACACATAGTGATGGTATTAGTTAAGCTAGCTAAAGTGCCTTGATGATTAATGAGCTCTACACGTAGAGAGACTTTAAAGTCGCCTTCTACATTATCACTCCACTCCATCGCAAGTACTCGTTGGGGCTCTTCTTTCGCCAGTTTACGAATATTGGTACAGCCATGTTGATGAATCATCATCCCTTTTCCTGGATTTAAAATCGCAACAATTTCATCATCAGGGATGGGATAACAACATTTTGAATAATGCATTAATAACCCTTCAGTACCCTTAATAGCGACTTTATCGACTTTAGTATCGGCCAGTGACTCACTATCGCCAATCAATCGACGTGCAATAATCGCACTGAGCTCATTCCCCAAACCAATATCTTCAAGTAATGCATTAAAGCTTGTATGCTTTGTTTCTTTTACCACTCGCGCAATATCTGCAGGTGCTATATTATCTAAATTAGTGTGGCCTAGCGCATGACGTAATAACCGCGTTCCCATGCTTAAAGCATCTTCAGTTTGTTGTTTACGTAAGTATTGGCGGATACTCGCACGCGCTTTAGCACTCACCA
>Ga0233438_10000982_pt1 | contig 33426 bp, 34 predicted proteins | sample SI_123_September_FD_182720 | JGI IMG/M metagenome (GOLD analysis project Ga0233438, IMG submission 182720) | Seawater microbial communities from Saanich Inlet, British Columbia, Canada - SI_123_September2016_10_MG | ecosystem: Environmental > Aquatic > Marine > Inlet | place: Canada: British...
GCGGCGGCGGCATTGTCCGGACGTCCGATCAGCGGTGAACCGGGCGGCAATGCTGGAGCTGCGGGAGCTTGCGCAGTCGGCGCGGGAGCCGGTGCTGCGGCCGCTGGTGCGGGAAGCGGAGGCGTGGCGGGCGTCGTCGGAGTTGCGGGTGCCGGCGCTGCAGTGGGTGGCGATGAGTCGCTTGGCGCGGTGGGCTGTTGGCCATTCGCGTTGAACGCGAACAACCCGGCGAAAACGCTTGCAAGTAACACGCTACGTGACGCGGATGATAGCATCGTCATTCGTTTCTCCCTGCGAAAAGGCCCTTATTACGTGCCGTAACAGGCACGCATGGACCTAAGGTTACAGTTTCCCCTACTTCTCTTCCGGTCTTCAATCGGAAAACGTGCTCGTCCTCCCTCTCAGGCTTGTGACAGTTCATCGATCGCCGCTATGACCGCATCTCTCACACCGGGATCATACAGCGAATGGCCAGCAGCCTCGACCATCCGGAAGGTTGCGTCCGGCCAGACCTTCAGCAACGCGTGCGCAGTGGAGGGCGGACAAAGCAGATCGTAACGTCCCTGCACGATTGTTCCGCGAATCCCCTTTAACTGTCCGGCATTCTTCAAGAGTTGTCTGGGCTGCATGAAGCATCCGTTCTGGAAGTAATGAGCCTCCATGAATGGTGTCGACGGAAGACCGCGCGCAACATCTTTCACCGAAGCAAGATCAAGCCGTGTTTTCGCGGGCTTATGCTCCGACAGAATGCGCTCGGTGTCGTGCCAGGCGCGAGACGCGGGTCCGTGGATAGCAGGATCAATATCGAGAATACGCCGCCAATAGGCCTCAAGCGGTCGCGAACGTTCCTCAGGAGGAAGCAGACCCAGGAAGTCCTCGTTCAAACCCGGATAGAGACAGGGCAGCCGATCGAGAAACGCGCCTTCCAATTCGCCCCGCGTCCCCAGAAACGTTGCGCGTAGAACGATCCCGCTAATGCGCTGCGGATAAGCCTGCGCGTAGGCCAGCGCCAGCGTCGCCCCCCACGAGCCGCCGACTACGAGCCATCGCTCGAACCTAAAATTTTCGCGGATGATTTCCATGTCCGCGATCAGATGCGGCAGCGTATTGGCATCGCGCGCGCCGTTGGGGCGGCTCCTGCCCGCGCCACGCTGATCGAACAGCACCGCGTGAAACCGCAGCGGATCGAACAATCGCCGATGATCGGGCTGGCAGCCACTGCCGGGGCCGCCGTGGAGATAGACCGCGGGAATGCCATCCGCGCGTCCGACTGTCTCAACATAAATCTCGTGACCGTCACCAACCGTCATATGCTGTGCGGAGAGCGGTGCAGAACGACCTGCCTGTTTACCCGAAGTCACAATGTCGGCGGCGTCAGGCCCCATGCGTATCTGCCTCGAGCGTGCCGCCGGAAAAATTGCGATAGATGAAGCGTCGGTCGCCACCGGCCGCCTCATTCATCGCAGCCCTGAAAATCTGTTCATGAACTGGCGAGAGCGCGCAGGCCGGATCGGTGTTGCCGGCATTCCCGGTCAACGCAAAGGCCTGGCAGCGGCAGCCACCGTAATCGGCTTCCTTGTACTCGCAGCTCTGACACGGCTCCGGCATCCAGCCAGTGCCGCGATACCGGTTGAATGCTTCCGAATTCTGCCAGATCCACGCAATCGGATGATCCCGCACCGACTCGAATTTGAGACCCGTGATCGTTTCCGCCGCATGGCACGGCAGGATCTTGCCCGACGGCGAGATGTTGAAGAACTGCCGTCCCCAGCCACCCATGCATTTCTTGGGACGCAACGCATAGTAGTCCGGCACGACATAATCGATAGCGAGGATGCCTTTCAGCCGCACCTCCGCCTCCTCGACGATGCGCGAGGCTTCATCGATCTGTTCCATTGTCGGCATCAGCGCTGCACGGTTCTTCAGCGCCCAGCCGTAATATTGAACGTTGGCAACTTCGAGCCGGTCGGCATCGAGATCGACGGCCATCTGAATAACATCCGCAAGCTGAAACAGGTTCTGGCGATGCATGACCGCGTTCACCGTCAACGGCAGACCAAGCTCACGGGCCCAACCCGCAACCTCGATCTTCTTCGTGTGGGCGTCTTTCAATCCGGCGACACGATCAGCCACGCCCGACTCGCTGCCCTGAAAGCTGATCTGGACATGGCACAGCCCCGCATCGGCCACAGCGGCCAGCTTGTCCTTCGTGAGCAGCACAGCAGACGTGATCAGGTTTGAATATAGTCCGACATTGGTGGCATGCTGAACGATCTCAATGAGATCCTTACGCGCCGTCGGCTCGCCGCCGGAAAAATGAATCTGGAGTACGCCGATTTTGGCGAGTTCACTCAGAACGCGCTTCCACTCATCGGTGGTGAGTTCTGCGCCGCCACGCTCAAGCTCCAGCGGGTTCGAACAGTATGGGCATTGCAGCGGACAGCGATGTGTGAGTTCTGCAAGGACCGCCAATGGAATGCCGAAAGTTTCCGCCTGCGACTTGCGCGCCTCCAGCACCGCCAATCCATCGGATGGATCGGCGCGTACACGAGAAGCATCGGTCAGCGTCGGACTCATGGTTTGGTGTCCTGTGCCTCCGCGAGAAAGCCCTTCTCCGCGAGGTCTCGCAGCATTGCGATAACATCGGCGCCGATCAGACTACGATCAGCGGCATACTTCGCGGCAAGAACGTCGATGATCTGATCGACATTCCGCACGCCATCGCAGAGCTGCAAAATTTCCACCGCAATCTCATCCGGTGCAAGCACCCTCTCCGGCACCAGAATAACCCAGACTTGCCGCGCCTCGTCGAATTTCAGCTTCGCATGCCGTGCAAGCACCGGCCGGCTCTGCTCAGTTATGTCGATCCGTCGGCTTCGCAATGCCTTCAGCCCTTCTCCGGCACAAAAGCACCCGGCGGAACATGGCCATCGATATAGGCATGATATAACGCGTCAAGCTGGACCCAAAGCACGTTGGTCTTGAAGATCAGTGCATTGCAGACGGCTTCACGTTCTTCCGGCGTTTTTGCATGCTTCTTGACGAAATCGAGGGCAAAATTGGCATCGCGCGGTGCTTGCTCCATGCGCCGCTTGAAATAGCTCATGATACTCGGATTGACAAAATCGTAATGCGCGAGCATTCCCGAAATGCGCTCCTCGTGCAGGTTCGGGGCAAACAGCTCGGTCAGGGATGATGCGATTGCCTCAAGTGGCGTCCGATCTCGGACGAAGTGCACATAGGCATCCACGGCGAAGCGCGTTGCGGGGAGAATTCCCTCGGCGGATTCGACGTAAGCGGTGTCCAGATCAAGCCCCTCGGTTAGTTTCAGCCAGCGTTCGATCCCGCCCTCCGTGTCGACATCGCCATCGTGGTCCTCGATCCGATGCCGCCATTCGAGCCGGATATTGCGATCGCGGAACCGCGAAATCACGACCGCATCCTTGATCGGAATGGAACTCTGATAGTAGTAACGGTTCAGCGCCCAAGCCTGCACTTGTCCCTTGTTGAGCTTGCCACCATGCAGCAACCGGTGAAACGGATGCAGGTTGTGGTAGCGCGTCGCGCCAATCTCTCGTAGCGCAGTCTCGAGTTCATCCGCTGTCGCAAGCGAAGTTCCTGCCTTTAGTGCAAACACACTCGTCGCGATCAAATGATGATCTCCATCCCATCCGAAGGAATTTGCCAGCCCGCGCGGTCGGCAGCCTGACGCTCCGCAGAGCCTGGAAGCAGGACTGGATTCGAATTGTTGATGTGCAGGAAAATTTTGCGGGTAATACCGAGGTCCGCAAGGGCGGCCATCGCCCCGTCCTCGCCAGACATCGCCATGTGCCCCATTCTCTGTCCAGTCTTGACGCCGAGGCCTGCGGCGATCAGTTCATCGTCGCGCCACAATGTCCCGTCGAAGAAAATCAGGGGCGCACCTTGAAGACGCTGCCTCAACTCTGGGGTCAGCGCCGCGCAGGCAGCGAGAAAATAGAGGCGCTCCCCGCTCCGCTTGTCGGAGATCCGGAGGCCTAGTGTATCGCCAAGATCTTCGGTGCCGTCAGCACGTGTCTCACCTTCGAGGTACCATGCCCGCTTTCCGGGGGCGGCGAATGGAAGAACCTCGAGATCCGACGGAGAACCGTCAGGGAGTTTCGGCTCAAATGCCACGTCAAACTCAATCGGCTCTCGCCGCACGCGCTTTTCATCAAGCACATTGAAAATGCTGTTCGACTTGAGGATGGAAAGAACCTGCTGGTGGGCGTAGATCGTAAACGGCCATCCCTCCCGCAGGGACAGCAGTCCGGCCACAGCATCCACTTCGCCGTTGGTCAGAATGACGCCGACAATGGGGCTGTGCCGCAGCTGGCCTGCCCTGGGGTGGAGCTGCGGCGTCGCAATCACCTGCTGGCGCAGATCCGGCGAGGCATTGATCAGAAACCAGTGTTCACCGTCCGCACTAACGGCGACCGACGCCTGTGTCGCACGCAGTTCGGGACGCTCATCGCGCGCGACCCGACAGACCTCACAATTGCAATTCCATTGAGGAACTCCGCCGCCCGCCGCAGCCCCAAGAACGACGACGCGCATTAGGCTCCGCCTTCGATTCAATGACCGGATTGGTTGATGGCAGACGTCGGCATCACAGACGCCAACAAATCCGACACCGCGCACGAACACCTCGTCATTCGAGGGATTCCTGACGCAAACTGGATCGCTTCACTGCGAGTTTGATAGCGCGTTGCGTGCTACTTCCGCGCCGCGCAGGCATACATGTTGATTTCCATGCCGACCGGCACTTCGACGATCCTTGGGGTCTTCCAGGCCATTTTGGTCTCCTTGCCCATTAGCGGGACGGGACTTTGCATCCTCGTCAAGGGCAAGGCTAACATGGAGTTTCCAAACCCCGCCATCGAATTTCAGCCGCTGGCGGCACAAGTTTGTGAGTGAAGCACGCTGGCGTGTGCGACGCACCAACGCCGGGCTCGGACCCTGCTGCGACGCGAAAGGCCGGTTTCTCAGAAAGGGGACTTTACACCCGTACCCGCCACACCCAACCTGTCGCCAATAATGACGCCGCAAACGGCGCGATTCTCCACAACATCATGGGTCCATGCAGCCTTCCGCCGCACCACGGTGAGAAAGCCTGCAACAGGGAGGAAATCCACGTTGAGCTTGCCTCGCGCGCGCATCAAAATGTCGGACGCAGACATTGTCAGCCGGTTTGAGCGGCTCGGCTATAAACTCGATATTGATCAAATCGCGTTCACTACGGAAAGCGTTGAAGATTTCTACGACGCGAGAGAAACGCTCTGGACAGGTGTCGGCACGGAAAAAATCTACGAGGAAGGCGGATTGCTGCTGGTTGAAAAAGCGCAACCCCGCGCAGGCCAGCCCACCCGCGACATCGCAGTCATCAGCCTTGGGCACGCGCGCGCTGTGATGGGCGTCCTCAAACCGGACAAGTCAGCCGAATTGCCACGCTATGCCGGACGCATGGAATCGTCAGATCGCTAAGCTGCATCTGGCCGTCGGCAGATTCCGTCCAACAGACCACACGCCTTCTACTCGGCCTTGGCGAAGCGATCGTCGAGCGCGTAGCCCGCGCCGCGGACGGTGCGGATCGGGTCCGATTCGCGTCCGAGGTTCAGCAGCTTCCGCAGCCGGCCGATGTGAACGTCTACCGTGCGCTCGTCGATGTAGATGTCGCGTCCCCAGACGCCATCGAGCAACTGCTCGCGGCTGAACACGCGCCCCGGATGCTCAAGGAAAAATTCCAGCAACCGATACTCAGTCGGCCCGAGATCGATCGGACGGCCCGAGCGGGCAACGCGCCGCCTGTCTCTATCCAGTTCGATGTCGCCAAATGCAAGCACGCTGGCGAGGCGCTCAGGACTGGCGCGCCGCAACAGACCCTTCACGCGCGCGAGCAGTTCAGGCACCGAGAACGGCTTCACGATGTAGTCGTCCGCACCGGTCGCAAGCCCCCTCACCCGCTCGCTTTCCTCGCCGCGCGCCGTCAGCATGATGATCGGAATCTGCTTGGTCTCGGGCCGCGCACGCAGCCGACGGCAAAGCTCAATGCCGGACAGACCGGGGAGCATCCAGTCGAGGACGATAAGATCAGGAATGTGCTCCTTGAGCCGCGTATCTGCATCGTCGCCACGTGCTACCGTTTCGACGTCGTAACCCTCGGCATCAAGGTTGTAGCGAAGCAGCGTCGTTAGCGCTTCTTCGTCCTCGACCACAAGAATTCGGGCGCTCATGCTCGATCCTTCAGTTGATACACGTTAGCTTCCTGACGCGGCCGTTGCAAAGTTCGTCATGTCACCCTTCGGGCGCTGATCGATCATCTGCTGGCCTTCGATCATATAGAACACGGTCTCTGCAATATTGGTCGCATGATCGCCGATCCGTTCGATATTCTTCGCGCAGAACATCAGGTGGATACAAAAGCCGATGTTGCGCGGATCCTCCATCATATAGGTCAGCAGCTCACGGAACAGCGAGGTGCAGATCGCGTCGACCTCCTCGTCGCCCTTCCAGACCACCATGGCGGCAGGCAGATCATGCGCCGCGTAGGCATCCAGCACCGACTTCACCTGCGACTGCACAAGGTCGGTCATGTGCTCGAGGCCGCGGATCAATTTCAGCGGATGGAAATCACTATCGAGCGCAGCAACGCGCTTGCCGATGTTCTTGGAAAGGTCGCCGATACGCTCGAGGTCAGTCGCAACGCGCATCGAACTGACGATCTCGCGCAGATCGACCGCCATCGGCTGACGGCGTGCAATCGTCAGGACCGCACGCTCCTCGATCAAATGCTGCAGTTTGTCGATATCAAGATCGGCAGCGACCACGCGCTTGCCGAGCACAACATCACGCCGGATCAGCGCGTCAACGGAATCGACGATCTGTCGTTCGGCCAGGCCGCCCATCTCGGCGACAAGCCGATTGAGTTCCTGAAGGTCTTCATCGAACGCCTTGGCTGTGTGATCTGAACCCATGATATTTCTCTCCCGCGAAATACGCGTCAGCCGAAGCGGCCGGTGATGTAGTCTTGCGTGCGCCGATCGGTCGGCGATGTGAAGATCTTGTTGGTGTCGTCGAATTCGATCAGTTCGCCGAGATACATGAACGCGGTCTTGTCCGACACACGCGCCGCCTGCTGCATATTATGCGTCACAATGGCGATTGTGTAGTCTTCCTTCAGCTCCTGGATCAGTTCTTCGATCTTCGCAGTCGAGATCGGATCGAGCGCCGAGCAAGGCTCGTCGAACAGGATCACCTCGGGGCGAACGGCGACAGTCCGCGCGATGCACAGGCGTTGCTGCTGGCCGCCCGACAGGCTGAGACCGCTGGCGTTCAGCTTGTCCTTGACTTCGTTCCAGAGCGCCCCGCCCTTCAATGCGGCCTCGACGCGGCCATCCATCTCCGACTTTGAAATCCTCTCATAGAGCCTGATCCCGAACGCGATGTTCTCATAGATCGTCATCGGAAATGGTGTCGGCTTCTGGAACACCATGCCGATCCGGGCGCGCAACAGATTGAGATCGAGCTTTGGATCAAGCATGTTGGTCGAATCCAGCATGAGATGTCCGACCGCGCGCTGGCCCGGATAGAGATCGTACATCCGATTGAAGATACGCAGCAATGTCGATTTACCGCAGCCAGACGGACCGATAAACGCGGTGACGCGGTTCTCGCCGAGAGTAAGGTTTATGTTCTTCAAGGCGTGATGTTCGCCGTAGTAGAAATTTAGGTCACGCGCTGTCACCTTGGCCCGCGGTTCGGCATGGCCAGCCATCCCAGGCACGTGCCCGCGTGGAAGATCAACACTCACTGAAAGCTGTTCGCTCATTTCGATGTCCTCTCGGCGCCAAGAATGCGCGCGCCAATGTTAAGGGCAAGTACGGTCAGGGTAATCAGCAGAGCGCCGCTCCATGCGAGCTGCTTCCAGTATTCGTATGGGCTCTGGACGAAGTTGTTGATGGTCACCGGAAGGTTGGCCATCGTCTTGGTAAGGTCGAGACTAAAGAACTGGTTGCTGAGCGCCGTGAACAGCAGTGGCGCGGTTTCACCGGCAACGCGCGCGGTGGCCAGCAACACACCGGTGATGAGACCTGAGCGCGCAGCACGATAGGCGATACGTTTGATAACCAGCGAGCGCGGCAAGCCGAGCGCAGACGCCGCTTCTCGCAGCGGGTTAGGGACAAGGCCAAGCATATCTTCAGTCGTACGCACCACAACTGGAATGACGATGACCGCCAGCGCCAGTGTGCCCGCCAACGCCGAGAATCCGCCCATCGGCACCACCACTGCACCGTACACAAACAAGCCTATGATGATCGACGGCGCGCTCAGCAGGATGTCGTTGATGAAGCGGATCACCGACGTCAGCCGGTCGTGCTTGCCGTATTCAGCGAGATAAGTGCCAGCAAACAGTCCAATCGGCGCGCCAATGCCGACACCGAGGACCGTCATGATGATCGAACCGACGATGGCATTGAGCAGTCCGCCCTCGGTTGATCCTGGCGGCGGCGTGTTCTCGGTGAAGATCTGAAGATTCAGACCCGCAAGGCCGTTGTAGAACAGCGTGAACAGAATTAGTGCAAGCCAGGTAACGCCGAACAGTGCGGCGCCGAGACACAGAAATTGGACTACAATGTCAGAACGGCGGCGGGAAGCATAAATCGGGTTCATGGCTCAGTTCCCCGCCTTCTTCTCAAGACGCATCAGCATCAACCGCGCGGCGGCCAACACAAAGAACGTCAGAACGAACAGGAGCAGGCCAAGCAGAATGAGGCCGGACTGGTGCAGGCCGTCGCTTTCGGCAAATTCGCTGGCGATTGCAGCTGAAATTGTCGTACCGGGCGCAAAGACCGATGAGGATATCCGAAACGAATTTCCAATAATAAAGGTGACGGCCATCGTCTCGCCGAGCGCGCGGCCGAGCGCCAGCATGATGCCGCCGATCACGCCGACCCGCGTATAGGGAATGACGACGTTACGAACGACTTCCCAGGTAGTGCAACCGACACCGTAAGCGGCCTCCTTCAGCACGGGCGGGACCGTCTTGAACACGTCAACCGAGATCGAGGTAATGAACGGCAGCACCATGATCGCGAGGATTAGCGCGGCGTTGAACAGGCTCAGATAAGACGGAGGCCCCGCGAAAATCGTGCCGAGAATAGGTACGCCACTGAATATCTTGATCATGAAGGGTTGAAAGGTATTTGCCAGGAACGGGCCAAGCACGAAGAAACCCCACATGCCGTAGATGATCGACGGAACGCCGGCGAGGAGTTCGACTGCCATGCCGATCGGCCGACGCAGCCACTGCGGACACAACTCGGTCAGAAAGATTGCGATGCCGATACCGATCGGAATAGCGATCATCATCGCAATCACTGACGTCACCAGCGTGCCGTAAATCGGGCCAAGGGCACCGAGAACCGGTGGATCGGCGGACGGCGCCCAGCGCTGCGTCCAAAGGAACGCAAACCCATATTCCTTCATCGCAGGCCACGCGCCCGCTATCAGCGAGAGAATAATGCCGCCGAGAATGAGAAGGACCGCGAGTGCACAGGCTCGGGTGGTCCAGTAGAATGCCCTGTCACCGAACTTGAAGGCGCTCAGTGCCTTCGCGCGGTCGTAAGGCCCGGCTTCGTCTATCGAGGTGCTCTGAACGGCCATCTCTGCCACGCTCGTCCCCTGTCCCACTCACTCTAGTTGATGTCTGCTGGCCGTACACGTCTGGCGCCGGTCGCCGTCAAAGAAAGCGGAGGAGAGGCTGGCCTCTCCTCCGGAACGTTTGCTTAGCTCTTGATGTCTGCCGACCAGGTCTTTTCGATCATCTTGACGACCGGTTCGGGCATCGGAATGTAATCGAGATCCTCAGCCATCTTGGCGCCCTTCTCGAACGACCACTTGAAGAACTTGATCGCTTCCGCGGACGCAGCCTTGTCGACCGGAACCTTGTGCATGAGGATAAAGGTCGCAGCGGTGATCGGCCATGAGCCTTCGCCCGGCTGGTCGGTCAGTATCACGTAGTAACCGGGAGCCTTGGCCCAATCGGCGTTGGACGCCGCAGCCTGGAATGACGCTACAGTCGGCTGAACGGTCTTGCCAGACTTGTTGGTCATCGCTGCATAGGTCAGCTTGTTCTGCTTGGCGTAAGCATACTCAACGTAACCGATCGAATTCTTGGTCTGGCCGACGTTGCCTGCAACGCCTTCGTTGCCTTTGGCGCCGACGCCGGTGGGCCACTCAACCGCGGTTCCCTGGCCGACTTTGGCCTTCCACTCGGCGTTGACCTTGGACAGGTAGTCGGTGAAATTGAAGGTTGTTCCCGACCCGTCCGAGCGCCGCACGACGGTGATGGCATCCGAAGGCAGGGTAAGCTTCGCGTTCAGCTTGGCAATGGCAGGATCGTTCCACTTGGTGATCTTGCCGAGATAGATGTCGCCGAGCAGTTCACCGGAGAGCACCAGTTCGCCTGGCTTGATGCCTTCGAGGTTCACGACAGGCACGATCGCGCCCATCACCATCGGCCACTGAATGAGGCCATCCTTCTCAAGCTGCTCAGCCTTGAGCGGCGCGTCGGTCGCGCCGAAGGTCACGGTCTTGGCCTGGATCTGCTTGATGCCGGCGCCGGAACCGATCGACTGGTAGTTCAGACCATTGCCGGTCTCTTTCTTGTAAGCGTCAGCCCATTTCGAATAGACGGGGAACGGGAACGTCGCACCCGCACCTGTGATGTCGGCGGCAAAGGCCGAGGTCGATACGGCGACAAGGCCAGCAGCGACGACTGTTTTGACGAAATTCACTGGGTCTCTCCATCGTGTGAGCGGGTGCACAATCATCGGAGATTGTTTCCCGGGGCCGTCTCCTTAGAGGTCCGGCATAGAGCTTTTATGGAGGTTGGATGACAGTCGTGTGACACCGTGTGACGGCACAGAACACTTCTGAACTCACCCGCTTATCACATTGATATATTTCACGAATTACACCTCATCTTGCCCGTTCAAAATGTGGGCCGAAAGGAATTTTTAACAACTGTGTACGCCCCGCGATCGGCGCTAATTCCGAAGCTCCGTGCAGAATGGCTGAGCGCTTCTGGTCAAGCTGACGGGCTCCCAGCCGGTCACCTGCCTACGATTGCCTAAAATGCTCAATCAGCGAGCGATTTAGGCTTGAACGAGTCATGTGCCACTGTTGCCACTGTGAGCGAACTCAGACGCACGCCAATCGATAAAGCCGCGCACGCGCGGCAAGATCTGGCGATTATGCAGATATGCGACCGCGGGAAATCCGGCTGCGTGGTCCAGCCGATACTCAACTGTGAATTATCCGGTCCGGCGCCGCACAATAAAGGGTACGGCGGCATCGAGCGTCGTGCCCTCTACATCGGCCTACTGGTTCTCACTCCGCCGCAGTGCGAATCTCTGCGCGTTCCACACGCACAGCGCAGAACTTAAACTCAGGAATTTTCCCGAACGGATCAAGCGCGGGATTGGTCAGAAGGTTTGCTGCCGCCTCGGCGTAACAGAACGGCATGAACACCATGTTCTCCGGCACGTCGCGATCGGAGCGAATCTTGACCTGGATAGCGCCGCGGCGCGTTTCCAGTCTTATGAAATCGCCCGGCCACACGTTCAGCCGCCGCATATCCTTTGGCGACATGAAAGCAACTGCTTCCGGCTCGATACTGTCGAGCACCTCAGACCGGCGCGTCATCGATCCCGTGTGCCAGTGCTCAAGCACGCGGCCCGTCGAGAGCACCATAGGGTATTCGTCGTCCGGAATTTCGTCGGGCGACGTGACGCGCGCCGGAACGATCTTGCCGCGCCCGCTTTCCGTCGGAAAACCGGTGGTGAAAATGATCTCGTTGCCCTGGTTGAAGGGATCGTCGACCGGATAAGTCACTGCACCTTCACGCTCAAGCCGTTCCCACGTGATGTTTTTCAGTGACGGCATGACATACGTCATTTCCGTGAAGACATCCGCGGGACCGCTGTAATTCCAGTCGAGACCCATGCGCTTGCCGATCTCCTGAATAATCCAGAGATCCTGCCTTGCGTCGCCGGGCGGCTTGATCACCTGGCGCGCAATCTGCACACGCCGGTCCGTGTTGGTGAACGTGCCGACCTTCTCGGCAAATGCGGAGGCGGGAAGGATGACATCGGCATGGAACGCGGTTTCCGTCACGAACAGATCCTGCACCACGAGATGGTCAAGCTTCGCGAGCGCTTCACGCGCATGCTGCAAATCCGGATCGGACATCGCCGGATTCTCGCCCTCAATATACATGCCGTTGATATCGCCGGCGTGGATCGCGTTCATGATCTCGACCACAGTCAACCCGCGCTGCGGGTCGAGTGGCTGGCCCCAGAACTTCTCGAACAACTCGCGCACCTGGTCCTGTTCGACGCGCTGGTAGTCCGGATAGGCAAGCGGGATGAGGCCGGCATCCGAGGCGCCCTGCACGTTGTTCTGTCCGCGCAGCGGATGTAGTCCGGTGCCCGGCCGCCCAATCTGCCCGGTGATCAGAGCCAGCGCGATCAGACAGCGGGCGTTGTCGGTGCCGTGAATGTGCTGGCTGATGCCCATACCCCAGAAGATGAGAGAGGACTTCGCCTTCGCATACATGCGCGCAACTTCGCGCAGCGTCTCGGCGGGAATACCGCAGATTGGCTCCATTTTTTCAGGCGGGAATTCCTTGATCTTCTCCTTGAGATCGTCAAATCCCTCGGTGTAGCCGGCGATGTACTGCGCGTCAGTCAAACCCTCGGTGATGATCGTGTGCAGCATAGCATTCAACATCGCAACATCGCTGCCGGGCTTGAACTGCAGATGCATGGTGGCGTGACGCGACAAGGTTTGCCGGCGCGGATCCATGACGATCAGCTTCGCACCTTTCTTCACCGCGTTCTTGATGAAGGTCGCGGCGACAGGATGATTGACGCTCGGATTGGCGCCGATGACGATAATCACCTCCGCATCCGCTGCGGCAGCGAACGGCGCCGACACAGCGCCTGAGTTCAGACCTTCCATCAAGGCCGCGACCGAAGACGCGTGGCACAGCCGCGTACAGTGATCGACGTTGTTCGAGCCAAAGCCGGTCCGCACCAGCTTCTGGAACAAATAGGCTTCCTCGTTAGATCCTTTCGCCGAGCCAAACCCCGCGAGCGCCTTCAGACCCTTCTCATTCCGGATCTTGAGGAGGCCGTTCGCCGCGATGTCGAGGGCTTCTTCCCACGACGCTTCGCGGAAATGCGTGAAGGGATTGGCGGGATCAACCTGATCGCGGGCATCCTTCTTCGCATTCGGCAGCCGCACCAGCGGCTTCGTAATCCGATGAGGATGATGAATGTAGTCGAAGCCGAATCGCCCCTTCACACAGAGGCGATTGTGGTTGGCGGGACCGTCGCGCCCCTCGGCATAGACGATCTTCTCGTCCTTGACCTGATATTCCACCTGGCAACCGACGCCGCAGAACGGACAGAGCGAAGCGACTGTCTTGTCGGGGTAAACTGTGCGGGTTTGGTTGGCGTCGAGATACGCGGACGGCATCAGCGCGCCGGTCGGACACGCCTGTACGCATTCGCCGCACGCGACGCAGGTGGACTCTCCCATGGGGTCATCGAAATCGAACACGATCTTGGCGTCGTGATTGCGGTACGCCATCCCAATGACGTCGTTGACTTGAACTTCACGGCACGCACGCACGCACAGCCCACACTGAATGCAAGCATCGAGATTGACGCTCATGGCCGGATGGCTGCTGTCGCCCGCCCAGCGATCATTGGCAGGAAAGCGGCTTTCCGTGACCTCGACCCTGTCGGCCCAGTTCCAGAATTTGGAATCCGGATCGTGTGACGTCTCGCGTGCCGGTTGATCGGCGACCAGCAACTCCATCACCATCTTGCGGGCGGAGACAGCACGCGCGCTCGCGGATTTCACCTTCATGCCAACATTCGGCATACGCTTGCAGGAAGCAGCCAGCACGCGCTCGCCTTCGATCTCGACCATGCAGGCGCGGCAATTGCCATCGGCGCGATAGTCTGGTTCCGGCGAATAGCAAAGATGCGGAATCTCGGTCCCTTCACGCTTGGCAACCTGCCAGATCGACTCGCCCGGCTGGGCCTCGACCATTTTCCCGTCCAGCTCAAATTGGATCTTCGTCATTCTGCAGCTTCCTTGGGCGCGAATTCCTCGGGAAAATATTTGATGACGGTGGTTAGCGGGTTTGAAGCCGCCTGCCCTAAACCGCAAATGGATGCGTCACGCATCGCCTGACTCAATTCATCGAGCAGATCGCGGTTCCAGACGCGCTGTTCCATCAGCGTCGCAGCCTTCTGTGTTCCGACACGGCATGGCGTGCACTGGCCGCAACTCTCATCCTCAAAGAAGCGCATCAGGTTCAGCGCTGCATCCTTGACCTCATCCTTATCGGACAGAATGACAACCGCGGCGGACCCGATAAAGCAGCCGTATTTTTCCAGCGTGCCAAAATCGAGTGGGATGTTGTCCATCGACGCCGGCAGAATGCCACCCGAGGCGCCGCCCGGCAGATACGCGCGAAACGTGTGCCCATCGGCCATGCCGCCACAGAATTCGTCGATCAACTCACGTACCGTGACACCTGCAGGTGCGAGCTTCATGCCGGGGTTCTTCACGCGCCCGGAGACCGAATAGCTGCGCAGGCCCTGGCGTTCATTGCGACCCTGCGATTTCCACCAGTCGCCGCCCTTCTCAACGATGTCGCGCACCCACCACAACGTCTCGATGTTGTTGATCAACGTCGGCAGACCAAACAGCCCGACCTGGAACGGATATGGCGGCTTATGGCGCGGCAGTCCGCGCTTACCCTCAATGCTTTCGAGCAGTGCGGATTCTTCACCGCAAATATACGCACCTGCGCCGCGGCGCAGATGCAGCTTTGGACCGCCCGGTGGCAGCTTCTTGATTTCGCGTTCAATGATTTCGCGCGATGCCGGATATTCGTCGCGCAGGTAGATATAGACATCGGGCGCTTCGACAACGTGCGCGCCGATCAGCATGCCTTCGATAAAGCGATGCGGGTCGGTTTCAAGATAATAGCGATCCTTGAAAGTCCCCGGTTCGCCTTCGTCGCCATTGATCGCCATCAGGCGCGGCCCCGGCTCGCCAAGCACGGCGCGCCATTTGCGGCCGGTTGGAAAACCTGCGCCGCCAAGACCTCGCAGCGACGCGTCATCAAGCGCCTTCAGCAAATCCTCTTTCGTCATCGCACCGGAGCGCAACTTCGTCAGCAACGCGTAGCCACCCTTGGCGACATACGAATCGTAATCGATGTACTTCGGCAGGTGCGCATGCGTGTCGCCGCTTTTCGCGGCAGCCAGAACGCTCTCAACGCTCGCATGATCGACAAAATTATGCCCCACCTCCGCAGCCGGCGCCGTGTCGCAGCGCCCCACACAAGGCGCGCGCACCACGCGTACGCCCGGCCCGGCGCTCTTCTTCAACTCGCCTAACAACGTTTCCGCGCCAAGCATCGCGCAGGTGAGAGAATCGCAAACCCGGATGGTCAGCGGCGGAAGGTCGGGCTGGCCTTCTTTGACCACATCGAAGTGCGCGTAGAAGGTCGCGGTTTCAAACACCTCCGAGAAAGCCAGCTTCATCGAGTCGGCAAGGGCTGCAAGATGAGCCGCAGAAATCTGGTTGTAGGTGTCCTGGATGAGATGGAGATGCTCGATCAGGAGGTCCCGCTGCCGCGACCGGTCGCCGAGCAAAATCTCAATTTCTTCAGCCGCTTGGGGGTCAATTTGGCGGCCCTTGGGGGTTGATTTGGCGCGTTTGCGCCCCTCTCCCGGGTGTTCGAATGGCTGAACTGTCTGGACGCTATGGCTCATTCGAATGTCTCATTTGCAGGTGCTTCGAGCTTTGGACGATAGCTTCTGGCATTTCGTATGCCAAGAATTATTCCAATGTCTTAGCTCAGAACAGCCGATTGCTGTAGTCCCTTGCAATATGAAACGGAGTTCCGATGGCCGCCGGCCCGCCCGGCACACCAAGCCTGGATAACGAAAGCTAGCGGACGCCGGGCTTGTCGCGGCTTAGGCCCTTGGCGGCCAGATCATCGAGATAGTTTTGAAAGCGAAGCTCGGCGTTGATCCCGAGATCGTGCAGGAATGTCCAAGAATAAATGCCGGTGTTGTGCATGTCATCAAAGCCGATCCGCACCGCGTAGTTTCCGACGGCATCGACGGAAAGAATGGCAACGTTGCGCTTGCCACCGACGGTTTTCCGCTCCGCCTCGGAATGCCCCTGTACCTCGGCCGAAGGGCTGGTCACTCGGAGCAGTTCCGCGGAGAAAGTGAAGCTCTGGCCATCATCGAAGGCGACGGTCATAGAGCGCCTGTCTTTGGCAAGCCGGATTTCGACCGGCCAGGCCGGCGAAGTTTCAGGGCCACTCAAGCGGGTGCTCCGTCCACCTTCTCGATTATGAACACGATGCGTTGCTCGGCGCGTTCGGTGATCTCAACGCGATCACCGGTTTCCCGGATCAGGTTGGGAATGTCGATGACAGACAACGGGTCGGTGCAATGCACCTCAAGCCGGTCGCCCGCGAGCAAAGCTTTCAGCGCCTTTCGCGTCTTCAGCACCGGCAGCGGGCACTTAAGACCGGTCAGATCGAGCTTGGTCATGGTCATGCTTCTTCAATGGCGGAGGCTCAATCCAGCGTCAACGGGGAACAGACGCGACCTCTCGCACTGCATCATTTTCAAAACTCCTTTCCAAGGCCACTCTGCGACGAAAGCGCGACAACGGGTAACTTGCTTTGCGCAGTACCGACGCCCATAAAATAGACGGACGGAATGATTGCTGGGGAACGCCATGAGAATTTTTATCGTCGCATTGATTTTCGCGGGCCTCTCCGCTGCCGCGGTGTCGGTGCTCCTCAATAAGTTTCAGGAGCCTGGTTACGTCGCATTCACGACCAGTGGAGCTCGCGTGGGTGATCCCGGCCATAACTTGATAGGACCGGGCTAACATCACTAGACCAGACTTGAATAGTCCAGAAACCCGACCATCTGGCCGGGCTTCACTGACGTGATGTCTTCGCCGAGCTCAACGAGGCCATCTGTATCCACGAGGGAAGAGAGAAGCCCTGCACCCTCTCGCGGGAATTTCACCGCCTCCAGCATGCCGTCGGCAGCTTTGCGCAGGTTCACCCTGACATACTCGCGGCGTCCGATTTTCTTGGCGTAGGTAAAGGCCGTGCGCACAGGCATCGGCACCGGGTTTCGTTGTGCCGTACCGGCAAGCGCCAGGACTGTCGGACGGACGACGTAGGTAAACGTCACAAAGCTTGCCACCGGATTTCCCGGCAGCCCGATAAACGGCGTACCGCCAATAATGCCCATCGCCACAGGGCGCCCCGGCTTAATTGCCATGCGCCAAAGCACCAGAGTACCCACGCTCTCGACTGCGGCTTTGACGTGATCCTCTTCCCCCGTAGAGACGCCCCCCGATGTGAGGATCAAATCGTGACGAGTTGCTGCGTCTTTCAGACCGGACGCAAGAGAAGCGCGATCGTCACGCAGAATACCGAGATCGCTGACGTCACAGCCGAGCCGCTTCAACATTGCCGTAAGCATGAAGCGATTTGAGTCGAAGAGTTGTGCAGCCCCCCGCTGTGTGCCGGGCGGCACCACTTCATTTCCTGTCGAAAACACCGCAACACGGAGTCGGCGTTTCATCTCAACGCGCGTCAGTCCGAGTGCCGCCAAGAGTGCTATATCCTGAGGTCGCAACAACCGCCCTGCGGGCAGCGCCGGATGACCTTCCGGAATATCCTCGCCGGCTGGACGGACATTGGCGCCGGCTTTGAGACCCGGCGGCAAAATAACTTTGCCTGCCTCGTCAATCCGAACGTCCTCCTGCATAAACACAGTGTCGGCGCCCGCGGGCATCGGGGCACCGGTAAAAATGCGAACCGCTTCTCCAGGTACGATAGCGCTTGAAATTAACGCGCCCGCCTGAATGCGCCCGGATACCGGAAACGCTTGTTCTTCTTCAAGCGGAAGGTCGCTGCTGCGCACAGCATACCCGTCAACGGCTGAATTGGTGAATGGCGGCAGAGCCAACGGCGCCATGACGTCGAATGCGAGGACGCGACCGTCGGCCTCGACGAGATCGACCCATTCTGTGTCTGCAACTGCAGTGACTCGCGCCGCAATAGTGGCGACAGCTTCATCGATGGACATCATCGGTCCGCCAAACGCGAAGCAGTCATCCGAGAGTTGTGCCATCGGTGATCAGGCTCCGGCCGCCTCGTGGGCAAGTACATCTTCGATCCGCACTGCAGCCGCCCGCATAATGCGCGCGATGGCTGGAATGTCATCGAGATGGGCGGCGGGCAGTTCCGTATTCACCATGATATCGGCGGCAATGCCAACGATGGTCGGGTCCTTTGGAAACATCAGCGGCTTGCCGTTCGCCGCGCGATGCACCTCGATCTTGGGGTGCCGGTCCGCCTTGAAACCCTCGACAATCAGCAAATCCACACGCGACATCTTTGCGAGCAACTCGGCCAAAGGCGGTTCCGGTGCACCGCGTAGTTCATGCATCAACGCCCAACGACGCCCGGACGAGACCAGAACTTCGGTCGCGCCGGCCTGCCGATGCAGCCACGAGTCCTTGCCGGGAATATCGACATCGAAATTGCTGTGAGCGTGCTTCATCGTCGAGACACGCAAGCCATCGGCGATCAGATGCGGGATAAGGCGCGCGAGCAGCGTTGTTTTGCCTGCCCCGCTCCACCCCGAAAGACCTATCACCCTCATTCCGAACTCCGAAAAATCAAGGGACCGCCCAGCTGTGCCGGACAGTCCCTTTATATAGATATGAGCCCTATCGATAGCTTGAATTATTCGGCTGGCATGGCCCGGGGACTGCCGGTGTCGGGAGCCCGGCCCTTGGTCTGCTCCTCCTCAACCCAGAGCGAGTGATGCTCCTTCGCCCAGTTGAGATCCACTTCGCCGGTGCCCATCGCGTCAAACGCGCCTTCCATGCCCACTGAACCGATATAGATGTGGGCGAGCATGGCCGCGATGAACAGCATGGCGATCACGGCATGAATGACGGTCCAGAACTGCAACGCTGTGACATTGGCAGGAATGTAGGGGAACAGCAGGAACCAGCCCGACAACGACATCAGCGCCCCCCCAATGATAACGATCCAGAAAATTCCCTTTTGACCGGCGTTAAAGCGCTTGGCTGGTGGGTGCTTGCCGTTGTTCAGAATGCCGCCACCCTGCTTCACCCATTGCAGATCGACCTTTCCAGGGATGTTATCCTTGATCCAGATCAGGAACATGATCACGAGACCCAGCATGAACGGGAATGCGAGATAGTTGTGGGCGATCTTGCCCCACGACGTCAGCGTGGAGAACGCCTCGGGGCCGAACACAGGCAGGATCAGCACGCGCCCGAAGCTGATATTCAGGCCCGACAACGCCAGAATGATAAAGCAACTTGCAGTCAACCAATGCGTGAAACGCTCGAAGCTCGCAAAGCGGAGAATCTTGACACCTGAGAAGCCGTGCTCCACGCGAATCCGGCCGCGGATCATCAGGAAGATGCCTAGCAACGCAAGCATTCCAATGATAGCGACGCCGCCAATGATGGGGAGCTGATGACGCTGGAAATCGCGCCAGTCCTTTCCAGCAGGCTGGATCAGACTCGACGCCATCGGATCGGGAATGGTGATCCGCCCCGTAATCTTGTCGCCTTCCTTCAGCGCCTTGAGTAGCTGGTCTTCATGCACAGCATCGGCGGTAGGCTTGAAGGACAGTTGCGCCGCTGTTGGCTGCGCGAGCACAAACAGCAACGCGATCGCGACACACAAGGTTTTGAGGGTTGAGAGCGAGATCGACATCGGCACGACCTTCCAGTTTTCAATCAAGAGCAACTTCGAACGTTGCCCGAAGGCCGTTAGGGCCCCGGGCAACGCGCGCTAACCAGTCGGTGAATCACTGTAGGCTGTCTTCCAGCCCCACATGCCCGAACCGTAGCCGCGCTTCATCACCCGCTCCTTGTAGATTTCCGCGATGATGGCGCCGTCGCCGGCAAGCAATGACTTGGTCGAGCACATCTCGGCGCAGATCGGCAGCTTGCCTTGGGCAAGACGGTTCGCGCCGTATTTGGCGTACTCGGCCGGCGAGTTGTCAGCTTCCGGACCGCCCGCACAGTAGGTGCACTTGTCCATCTTGCCGCGCGAGCCAAAGTTTCCGACCTTCGGATATTGAGGTGCACCGAAGGGACATGCGTAGAAGCAATATCCGCATCCGATGCAGAGGTCCTTCGAGTGAAGCACCACACCGTCTGCCGTGGTGTAGAAGCACGACACCGGGCAGACCGCTGCGCAAGGCGCGTCGGTGCAATGCATGCAGGCCATGGACACCGAGCGCTCACCGGGCTTGCCGTCGTTGATGGTGACGACGCGGCGGCGGTTAATGCCCCAAGGCACTTCATGTTCGTTCTTGCAGGCGGTCACGCAGGCGTTGCACTCAATGCAACGGTCGGCATCACAAAGAAATTTGACGCGAGCCATCGTTTATTCTCCTCTCACGCCGTTTGGATCTGGCACAGGGTCACTTTGCCCTCGTGCATACCTGTGACCGGGTCGTAGCCGTAGGATGTGATTGTGTTCACGCTTTCGCCGAGCACGATCGGGTCAGCTCCCTTCGGGTATTTGGAGCGCTGATCGACGCCCTGGAACCAGCCGGAGAAGTGGAACGGCATAAATGCCACGCCCTTGCCGACGCGATCGGTAACGAGCGCCTTGACGCGCGCCTTCGATCCGTTTTCCGGTCCTGTGACCCAAACCCAACCGCCGTCCTTGATGCCGCGCTCGGCCGCGTCGGACGTGTTCACTTCAACGAACATGTCCTGCTGCAATTCGGCAAGCCAGCGGTTCGACCGCGTTTCTTCGCCGCCGCCTTCGTATTCCACGAGGCGCCCGGATGTGAGGATGATCGGGAATTGCTTGGCAAGTCCCTTGTCCACCGCCGCCTTCTGAATCGAAAAGCCGAGATTGGCCATGCGGAACTGGCGTCCGTCCGGACGTGTCGGATACTTGGCGACCAGTTCAGGACGTGGCGTGTAGATCGGCTCGCGATGCACTGGCACCGGATCCGGCAAATTCCACGCCACCGCGCGGGCCTTGCCGTTGCCATAGGCCATTACGCCGTGCTCAAGCGTAACGCGGATGATGCCGCCCGACAGATCGACCGCCCAGCCGACGCCATCCGGATTGTTGCCGCCGATCTTGTTGATGGTGGCGAGTTCGGCCTCGGTGAGATCCTTGTCCCATCCGAGCTTCTTCAGCACACCATAGGTGAACTCGGGATAACCATCTGTCAGCTCCGAGCCCTTGCTGTAGGAGCCCTCGGCCAGAAGATTGACGTTCTTCACCGAGCCGTCTGGCTGCTTCTCCTCGTACACCACGCCGAAGCGCGCACGGAACGTACCACCGCCGTCCTTGGCATGAAGATTGGTGTTGTAGAGTGTGTGTGTTCCCGGATGTTTGATCTGCGGCGTGCCCCAGCAAGGCCACGGCAATCCGTAATAGTCGCCGCCTATTTCAGGTTCGTCCGCCTTGGCGCGCAGCGTCACCAGGTCGAACTTGCCCTGGTTCTTCATGTGCGCCTTGAGCCGTTCTGGCGATTGGCCGGAATAGCCGGTCGAGAAGCCGCCTCGGTTGATTTCGCGCAGCAGGTCTTCGGCCGACGGATGATTGTTCTCGACCTTGATGTTCTTGAACATCGGGTCGGCGAATCCGAGTTTCTTCGAAAGCAGATAGATGATTTCGTAGTCATCCTTGGATTCGAAGATCGGCTTGACGATCTGCTCGCCCCACTGGAGCGAACGGTTCGACGCTGTGCGCGAGCCCGACGTCTCGAACTGCGTACAGGCTGGCAGCAGATACGTGCCGTTCTTGCGGTCGGAGATCGCCGCGAAGGTGGTGGGATGCGGATCCGCGACCACGAGCAATTCGAGAGCTTCAAGGCCCTTCACCATTTCGGTCATGCGCGGGATGGTGTTGCCACCGTGTCCCATGATGACCACGCCCTTCACGGTATCCCGCTGATCGACGTCATCCGGTTTGGCAAGCGTCGCATCGAACCAGCGGGTCCACGGGATCCCCGGCAACTCCATGTTCTGCTTGCGGGTACGGGCCGGACGCCCGGCCTTGGCCGGCACTTCGTCGAACCGCGCCTGCAGATAGTCATACTCAACTTCCCACACGCGAGCCCAGTGCTTCCAGGCGCCTTCGACCAGACCGTAATAGAGCGGCAGCGAGGTAATATCGAGGCCGATGTCGGTCGCGCCCTGCACGTTGCAGTGACCGCGGAAGATGTTGGCCCCTCCTCCGAAAACGCCGACGTTCCCGGTCGCGAGCAGAAGGTTGCAATACGCGCGAACGTTCGCCGTGCCGACAGTGTGCTGCGTGCCGCCCATGCACCAGATGAACGTGGACGGCTTCTGCTTGGCGAAGGTCTCGGCGACCTTCTTCACCTGCTCACCGGGAATGCCCGTTACGCGTTCGACTTCTTCCGGAGTCCACTTCGCAACCTCGGCGCGGATCTGATCCATGCCATAAACGCGCTGGGCGATGAACTGCTTGTCTTCCCATCCGTTGGCGAAGATGTGGTGCAGCATGCCCCAGATCACCGCGATGTCGGTACCGGAGCGGAATCGTACATATTCGGTCGCATGCGCAGCAGTGCGTGTGAACCGCGGATCGAGCACGAAAACGTTGGCGCGGTTGATTTCTTTGCCCGTCAGAATGTGCTGGAGCGAAACCGGGTGCGCTTCGGCGGCATTCGATCCCATGAACACGATAGTCTTTGAGTTGCGGATGTCGTTGTAGGAGTTCGTCATCGCGCCGTAGCCCCAGGTGTTGGCAACACCCGCGACCGTGGTCGAGTGACAGATGCGCGCCTGGTGATCGATCGAGTTGGTGCCCCAGAACGCGGCGAACTTGCGGAACAGATAACCGCCTTCGTTGGAGAACTTTGCCGAGCCCAGCAGATAAACCGAATCGGCGCCGGACTTGGCGCGGATCTCAAGCATCTTGTCGCCGATTTCGTTGATGGCCTGATCCCAGCCGATCTTCTGCCATTCGCCGTTGACCAGCTTCATCGGGTACTTCAGGCGGCGGTCGCCGTGCACCAGTTCGCGAACCGACGCGCCCTTGGCGCAATGCGAGCCACGGTTGAGCGGGCTGTCCCACGCTGGTTCCTGACCGACCCAGACACCGTTCTGCACTTCGGCGATGACCGTACAGCCCACCGAACAATGCGTGCAGATGTTCTTCCTGATTTCGGTCGGTGCGCCAACAATTTTCGGCCCGGCCTGCGCCTTGCGCACCGATCCGAGCGGCATCAATCCGACAGCGGCGCCTGCGCCCGCAACGAGGCCTGAGCGGCGCAGGAAGGTTCGGCGATCGAGAACACCGGAAGCGAGGCCCGCGGCGATGCCCTGCAAGCGCGCGCGACCGGCAGATCCTTCTTTTCGCTTGATCAACATGTGCGTGCTTCCATCAATAACGGTTAACGCGATAGTAGTTTTTAACGTCCGGCGAATCCGCCTTGTAGCGAGCCTTGACCCGCTCGGCCTGAGATTCGTCTGCCTCCGCCTCGGTGGCTATCGGCACAATCGCGGCCGCGGCAACAGCCGATCCGCCCATCATGAAGAAACTGCGACGATCAAACCTCTTCGCATCCTGCCGCTTGTCAGGGGATGCTTTGCTCTTGAACGGTTTACTCATCGCGGTCTCCTTCCAAGTCAATTTTCCAGTCCGCCCTCACGTCACTCAGACAGCGTGAAAGCCTCGGATTCCAGTTCCATGAAGATGCGGCCAACGCGCCCAACTGCACGATAGAATTTAACGGATTGCGAAATTTCGAGATCCGCAAACATCCGCGCGGCCCAAGGTTTCAGATGCCGCTCGAAGAATCGCGCCTGCGCTGCGAAGTCCGTTTCGAAGTCACCTCGCGCGAGACCGGCCATGACCTCAAGCAAAATCGCGATGTGATCTTCCGGCTCACGCGCCGAGCCGGCGCGCTCGATTCCCAAGAGATCGAAATCTTCGCGGACACGCGCGAGCGGCCGCTCGTGCAGGAAGCCCGTCAGATAGTACGAGGCATAAGGCAACAACTCCCCTCGCCCGAGTCCGATGAACAGATCGAAAAATTCCTTGGCGACTGCGCGCTCGTCGAACTCCGTCGCCGCCGCAGCGAGTTCGATATGCGCCATGCCGAGATCGGACGCATCGCCTTTCAGCATCGCAATCTTGGACAGCGTATCCACAGAGGGCGCCTTGCCCAACAGCAGCGAAAGCAAGCCGTACTCCGCAGCGCGAAGCTGATCGACTTCGTCGATGTCTGATTTTGTTAACATATGATCCCCGGCTGATCCGTAGATGTCGGGGCGGAGAACGAAACGGGGGACCTTTGTCAAAGACTCAACGGCGAGAACTCTCTCAGCCGGAATACGCGACCACGCCGAAACTGAGGGCTGTGCAATTCCAATAGCTCTCGCCAGGGAGGCGATGCCGCCTGCTGCCTCGATTGCCTGCTCTAGTCCTGAGTCCCGCATAGTGCGAACCGAGTTCCCCCACCCGTGCCTTCAAATCAGGCATCTGCTTTCCTAGAATTATTCTAGTTCGAATTAGTATCATAGGTTCGTCCTATGCCTCAAAAACTTTTGTCTAAATCCTTGGTTTTGCAGAACCATGTCGCCGGACCTGATGTTGCGGCGCACTAGATATGCCCTCACTTGCACGTTCTTTCGCAACCCGACCATGTTCAGCCTGTTCAAAATCAGCCGTGGCGGCCGTTGAGATCGTCCCGATACTGGACAATCTCACTTGTTGGAGTGGCAAATCCGTGCGCTCATTTTGCGATGCACCAATATTGGGATCGCATTCGCCAGCATCGGCTGCGTCATTATGCAGCGGGATGTCCGAGGCTTGCGAATCGCTGGAAGAGTGGCCGCCCATAATCTGCAAAACCATTTTCGCGATATCGGTGCCGACCGCGATCTCGCTGTTTCCGGGGACGCCGCCCGGCGTGTTCCAGTCGTACGCATAATCCAGCGCAGGATTCACATAATTGCGGATCGCGGGATCCAGCGCCCAGGATTTTCGCAAGGCCGCGTTCCGCAAACTCTCAGGCACGCCTTTACGCAGGAAGCCGGTGATATCGGTGGTTTCCGTGACATCTTCCAGCTTTGGCAGGCTTGAAAGGTCAAACGGCTCTTCCGCAGCTTCGCTTTCGGCAATCGGCACCGCGGCAGCCTCTGCGCTACCACTTGGTTCTACAGCCGCGCCGCCGGACTCTGGCAGAGTCGCCTCACGCTTGCGTTGCGACCAGCGCGAAAGAAAGTTTATCTCCTTATCTTTCTCGTCCTGGCTCATACGCTGTCCTTCCGCCCGTCGGATGGATCTTCGCTGCGCCTGCGATCGACATTTGCCCTATCGCGTTTGCGCTTATGGAACACATGTTCGACGTGAAACTCGTCCACAAAAGCCGCTATCCACGCTGCGATCTCAGGCGGCATCGGCACGGTGCCGATGACGTCGGCGCCGCTTTCGAACATCGCTTCGCCTTCGGTCGGATCGGCGGTGATCTTGGTCAGTTCGAGTTCCGATCCACCATTCTGTCGCCGCAGGGCGACCCATATTTGCGGCGATCCATCGACAAGATTGTCGCGGTAGTTGGCCGTGTCGGCGCTGAACAGATCGATAAATCCAGCGCCCGCGTAATACAGCGTCGCATCGCCCTCTTGCGATAACACCGTCCAGGGTGCGGTCGCGGGTACATTATCGAGAATCGTGACGGGCGACCACATGTGGTCGATCCATGGGTTGTCGATCGCGCGGCGGCGGAGCACCACACCAACTTCGCGGGACGCTTCGGTCATGTCTGAACCTCCCGTTGCCGGTGAATCATGCAACATTCGCCGCTGACGTAAGCGGCAAGCCCGCGACAAGATTCTGCGGCTTCAGGCGCACCACCTTGTCCGCGCCCATCGCTAAAATAAGGTAGACGGGCTTGTTGCCAACACGCCCATCCACGAAACGGGAATCCTCGAATGTCATACGCATTAATGCCACGATCCGCTCGGCGGCATCGGCGCTCGGCGTATCTCCATTCCAGAGGGCATTGCCGATCCGGGTTCCCTCGCTGTCGAGGCCGACGAACCACCGCCAATCGCGGTCTTCAATTGAGGCGACGGGCTCCGCCTTCACAGCGATACCCAGAAGATGGGCGATCCAGCGCTCGACCACCTGGCACAACGCGGCGCGCGCCTTGGGATTGCCGCCGAGATTCATGACCATCGCATGCGCATCGGATCGCGACCAATATGTCCAGGCATTTTCGTCATCCATGACATCCATTTCGCCGAATGCCTGCGGCTGGAGCATGGCGGTCAGCGGAGAGGTATGAAGATCCTGCTGCGCATGATGCTGGGCCTCGACGACTTCGGCATCGGCAAGCAGCAGCGCGCCGTCGTGAATCGTGGCTTTCTGGCTCCGATAGAACAATTCGGCCGCACGCAGCACATACGGATCGTCGCAGCCTTCAAGTGCGTTTCGCAGGATCAGATGACACAGTTGCGAAAGAAAGATCGGCGGCAGATCGCCGGCGCCCTTACGCGCCAGCGCCACATACACGGCTTCCAACGATGGTGCTGCTATCAGCTTGTCGCGAAATGCCATCATAAACGCCCAGTTTTCACGCGCATCAGCGTCGGCAAGTGCGGCAATATCCGCTTTCGATACCGGACGAAGCGGGTCCGCCAGCAGGCTTGCGTGCAAGTTCCGCTCGGCGTCGCAAGCATCATCAGGTGGCATCAGCTCCGGCCGGGCCAGGTACGCCATGATCAGCTCCGGCGTTGCAACCAGCCCGCCATGATCGGCCCGGCGCGTAAGGTGATGGCCTGAAGCAACCCAAAATTCTCTCATGTCCGATCCGTTTTTGTGAGCCCGCGAAGATCGACTTCCTCGACCGGTTCGTCGCCTTCGACCTCATGAAAGGTAAAGGCGCGTGCATGGGTGTGCAATCGATCCCCGCCCGGTTCCGCCCCACGCGGCTTCAGCGTCCGGAAACGCTCGCGGACTTCTCCATTCTCGACGCTCCGGTGCACAGCCAGCAAGGTCTGCGGTGGATGATCGCAAAGCGAGGCCGCAAATGCGACTTCCTCCTCCGCGGCGGCACGCGCAGCTTCGATATCCGGCGCTCCGAACTTCGCCATCAACTGCGCTGCCAGTTGCTCTATCACGCCCTGCCGTTCGACCTCGGTTGCGTCAGTCACGACAGCGAGCGTCGACCAGCCCAGACTGTCGATACCGAGAAAACCGGAGCGCAGCGCGACGCGCTGTTTCTGGCCGAGCGTCGCGGGATCGCTGTCCCAGAACACGAACGCTCCGGACACCGCCCATTCGCCGGGCTCAGCGGCGCGCTCGAACACGAATGTGTCCGAGGGATCGAGCCTGATGGTGCGCGGCAGCTTCAACATGTCCGCCTCACCCAAGTTTCGGGGCGCGGTATTCGGGATCATACCATGCGACCTTGGCCAGCCCATTGAGCAGGCTATTGCGCTCCGGTGGCCCCTTCGCCGCACTGACGAGCAAATCGCCGTTGACGTCGATTCCGCGCCGGTGGCCGGCCGTCTGCTTCGTAAGCCGCTCCAGATAATCGCGCGCGATGGGCTCGAAACCTCGCTCGTTCCACCGATCGAACGCCGCCATGAGATGGCGGGCAAAGCTGCCGACGATCGCTTCGGTCTCGACCATCTCAAATCCTTCGTTGAGCAGGGCGACGCCGCCCGCCGCAACGGTTTCCTCGACATGCGCCATGTCCGCGGCGCGCAGGATAACGCCGAACACGAGCCAATCCGGAACTTCATCCTCGCGGCAGGTCTTTGGCCAGCCAAGCCGCCCACCGCCCAGCACACCGCCGTCGAACAGGATCGTGTCCGGCCAGGTGAACTGCACCTCCCGCTCCGGCGGGCAATGCACCGCGATAGCGTCCCCGATCGCGTTCATGCCGGCAAAGAAGGCGCGGCGCGCCGACGTCAGTGGCTCGTCCGGCTCGAGCACAACGGCGAACTCGACCAGATCGTAGCGCCGGACCCAGACCAGTGTTCCCGCACCGGCTTCGGCTGCAATAGTGCAGCCGTGCGCAAACGCATCGCCATACTCGCGAAGCGACACGAGTGTGTACCCCGGAGGCAGATCGAGCGGCTGTTCCGCTTGCGCCGTACGCGAAACCATCATCGTAGAAAATTTCCCTAAGCTCTTTGTATTTGGGCAGTCTATGCTATCCCGGTCAAGGCGGCGGGGTGCTTGCACAAGCCGCTGCCGCGGCACCATATGATTGAAATAGCCACTCTGAGCAGACGCCAAGGGTCAAGGTTGCAGATCATGAACAGCGCAAAGTCCCGCCTTCTGGTTTGCAGTTGCGAAAAGACCATGCCGCTTGATGCGCAGGCAATCGGGCGCGGTTGCGCGGCTCATATGACACAGGCCAACCAGCTCTGCGGGCTGGACCTCGCCCAGTTCAAGGCGGCGCTCACTGAGGGCGAAGCGATCACGGTGGCGTGTACGCAGGAAGCGCCGCTATTCAAGGAAGTCGCCGAGGACTTTCCCGACGTCCCCCTCACCTTCGTCAACATTCGCGAAACCGGCGGATGGTCGAAGGATGCGGCGGCGGCTGGTCCGAAAGCCGCGGCGTTGATTGCCGCAGCCTCGGAAGAAATGCCGCCGATCTCGCTGGTCACGCTGGAAAGCGGGGGGGGCGCGCTGATCTACGGCCATGACGACGTTGCCATCAATGCGGCCAAGCGCCTCGCCGACCGTCTCGACATCACTGTTATCCTCACCAAGCCCGGTGACATCACACCGCGCGCGGTCAACGAATTTCCCGTGCTCAAAGGCACGATCCGCAATGCGCGCGGATATCTCGGAAATTTCGAACTCGCCATCGACGATTACGCGTTGCCGATGCCTTCCTCGCGGAGCAAACTCGTGTTTGGTGCTTCGCGCGATGGCGCGACCTCGACATGCGACCTCATCCTCGATCTGAGCGGCGGCCTGCCGCTGTTTCCCGCGCACGAATTGCGGCCCGGTTACTTGCGCGCCGATCCGCGCGACCGCGCCGCCGTCGAGCGCGCGATTGCGGAAGCCGGCAACCTTGTCGGCACGTTTGACAAACCGCGCTTCATCCATTTCGAGGAATCGCTTTGCGCGCATTCGCGCTCGAACATTACCGGCTGTACGCGCTGCCTCGATCTGTGCCCGACCGGCGCGATCACACCGAACGGTAATGCCGTCGCGATCGATCCCAATATATGCGCCGGCTGCGGCTCATGCGCATCAGTCTGCCCGACCGGCGCTGCATCCTATTCGCTGCCGAGTGCCGACGCGCTGATGCGCCGTTTGCGTACGTTGCTGCAAACCTATCGCAAGGCGGGCGGCGAACTGGCTGTTGTGCTCTTTCACGATGGCGATCATGGCGAGCCCCTGATCGACGCGCTGGCACGATTCGGTGACGGCTTACCGGCCAACGTGCTTCCAGTTCGCGTCAACGAAGTCACGCAGCTCGGGCCGGAATCCATCGCAGCGGTCTTTGCTTATGGCGGTACAGGCGTCGCGCTTCTGCTGCGCGCGCAGCCCCGTCACGAAACGGCCGGACTGCGCCGCGCCGCCGATATGTCAGGGACGATCGCCGCTACGCTCGGCTTCGGTGAAGGTCTCGTCCGCATTCTGGAAACCGACGATCCGGATCAGTTACGCGTGATGCTTGATGCCATGCCGTCCGGTGTTGCTTCATCGAATCCGGCGAGCTTGGTCCCGCGCGGCGCCAAGCGCGGCGTGCTGGAGACTACGTTCCGCGAACTGCATCTTGCGGCCCCTACTCCCGTCGATGTCGTTCCGCTAGCCGCCGGCGCGCCATTCGGCACTGTTCAGCTAAACGTCGAAGGCTGCACGCTCTGCCATGCCTGCGTCACCGCCTGTCCTACGAACGCGCTCTCGGACAATCCCGACCGGGCGATGCTGCGCTTCACCGAAAGCTTGTGCGTTCAGTGCGGGCTTTGCGAAGCAACCTGCCCTGAGGATGTCATCACATTGGAGCCGCGGCTCGACTTCCGGGCGTGGAATGCACCGCTGCGCGTGCTGAAAGAAGAAGAACCATTCCATTGCATCGCCTGCGGCACGCCGTTCGGCACCAGGAGCTCGATCGAGCGCGTGCTGTCGAAATTGCAGGAAAAACACTGGATGTTTGAAGGCGCCAACGCGCGCCGGCTTGATGTTATCAAGATGTGCGCGGATTGCCGTGTCGAGGCCGTCATCAATGAGAGTTTCGATCCTCATGCTGCACCCCAACGACCGCCCGTGATGTCCACCGAGGATTATCTGCGTGCGCGGGAAATCAAGAAGAACGATCCTTTCGGATCGCAATGAGCCGACGCGCTGTGAGCGCGATCGGTCGGGAGATCGAATTTGTCAGTTACCCACGCCACCCCGAACCCACCCGCGACATCAAAGGCCGCAGGCATTCCAGGTGTGAAGCACGTCATCGCCGTGGCGTCTGGCAAGGGCGGCGTGGGCAAGTCGACCACCTCGTGCAACCTTGCACTCGGATTCGCGGCGCTGGGATTGAAGGTCGGCGTTCTCGATGCGGATATCTACGGTCCATCGCAGCAGAAGCTATTCGGCCTGCGCGGCAAGCCGCGGCTGCTCGGTCCGCGCATGCTGGAACCGCTGGAGCGCTTCGGGGTGAAGGTCATGTCGATCGGGTTTCTGGTTGAGGAAGACAATGCCATGGTTTGGCGCGGACCAATGGTGATCTCGGCCATCACGCAGATGCTGCGCGAGGTGGCGTGGCATGATCTCGACATTCTCGTCGTCGATCTGCCGCCGGGTACCGGCGACGCACAACTCACAATGGCGCAGCAAACGCCGCTGGCGGGCGCGGTTATCGTCTCAACACCGCAAGATATCGCTTTGATCGATGCACGTCGCGGTATCGAGATGTTCAAGAAGGTCAACATCCCGATACTGGGCCTGATCGAGAACATGGCGAGCTTCTGCTGCCCGACCTGCAATCACGTCACGCCGATCTTCGGCCACGGCGGCGCGCGGCTTGACGCGGAAAAGCGCGGCATCCCCTTTCTCGGCGAAATCCCACTGGATATGGCGATACGCCAAACATCTGATGACGGCCGTCCGATCGTTGCCACTGACCCGGAAGGTGTTCATGCGAAGCACTATATCGGCATCGCACGCCAGCTCTGGACGTCCATCACCACGGGCGTCGGGGCCAGGCCAGCGCCGCGTATCGTGATCGAGTAAGCCATGACGGAAACAATTCAAGCCAAATCGCAAGCTGCACGGAGCGATCAGCTCCTACCGCGCGTGATGCCGGATCCGAAGAATCCGCGCCTCACCGAGCGGGTCATGGGGATCGACCAGACCGGCGCGCCGGTCGAGATCAGCGTACCGGTCGAGCGTCCGCTGACCCTTTATCTGAACTCGCAGGAGATCGTCACCATGATGACGATCAACGACTATCCGGAGTATCTCGCGCTCGGCTATCTCCTCAACCAAAACATGCTGAAGCTCGACGATGTCGTAACCGAAGTGGTCTACGACGACGATCTCCAAGTCGTGGTCGTCTACACTGAGCGCGGCACCAACTTCGAAGAGAAGCTGAAGAAGAAAACGCTCACCTCCGGCTGTGCACAGGGCACCGCATTTGGCGACCTGATGGAGGCCATCGAAGGCGCGACCCTCCCCAAGGCTGAGTTACGCACGTCGTGGCTCTATCAAATGACCCATGCCGTTAACACGGCGCCCTCGCTCTACCTCGAAGCCGGTGCCATCCATGGCTGCGTGCTTTGCAAGGAAGGCGAACCAATCTGCTACATGGAAGACGTGGGACGGCATAACGCGGTCGACAAAATTGCGGGCTGGGCCTGGCGGCACAAAATCAATGTCGCCGACAAGATCATGTACACGACGGGACGCCTCACCTCGGAAATGGTGATCAAGACCGTACGAATGGGCATTCCCATTCTGGTGTCGCGCTCCGGCTTCACTGCTTGGGGCGTCGAACTGGCGCGGCAAGTGGGTTTGACGCTGATCGGCCGGACCAAGGGCAAGCGGTTCATCGCGCTGTCCGGACAGGAGCGGATCGTGTTCGACCAAAGCCTGGAGTTTATCGCTGAAGAATCCGCGCGGCATCGGCGCAAGGGCAGCGACGATGACTGAGGACCGGCCCTCGACACTCGGCGTTCTCCTCGCAGGGGGACTGGCACGCCGTATGGGCGGCGGCGATAAGCCGATGAAAACCATTGGCGGCCGCACCATCCTCGAACGCGTGATCGCAAGACTCGCACCGCAGTGCGACGGGCTCATTCTCAATGCGAATGGCGACCCTGCACGCTTCGCTGCTTTCGGACTTCCCGTGATCGCAGACACTGTCGAGGGATTTGCCGGCCCGCTTGCCGGCATCCTGACAGCGCTCGACTGGGCGGCCGCATACAGGCCAGATGTGGAATGGGTGCTCAGCGCGGCAACGGATTGCCCGTTTTTGCCGCGCGATCTGGTCGCGCGCTTGCAGCATGCGCGTATCTCCGAAGGCGCGCAGCTCGCGGTCGCGGCCTCTGGCGAGCAGATTCATCCGGTGATCGGGCTTTGGAGCGTCGCGCTGCGCGGCGAACTGCGGCACGCGCTGGTGGTGGAAGACATGCGCAAGATCGATCGCTGGACGGCCCGCTATAAACTGGCGACGGTGACGTGGCCGGATAAGCCGATCGATCCGTTCTTCAACGCCAACACCATCGAAGATGTCGCAGAGGCCGAGCAACTCGCAGTGCTCGACGGCGCCCCAACTTGACTATGCGGGGCGGAAGCCTGCCCGCTCCAGCGCCGCGCGCGTTTCCAATGACGCCAGCGAATCCAGAAAAGCTTCCACAGCAGGACGCTGCTTTCGCGCAGCCACGACCGCAAAATCGTAATGCTCCTCGGCGAACGGAATGAACCCCAATCCCGCCGCACGCGCGACCGGTGCGATGGTCATACCCCAATCGGCGCGGTTCTGCACCACGGCGGCCGCAACGGCATTGTGCGAACGCGGCTGATTCCAGTACCCATCAGGCCTCGCATCTCCGAGCAAACGGTCGATCAGAATGCGCGTGCCTGCACCCTGATTGCGGTTGACCATCAGACATGATGGGTCTCTCAGCGCTGCACGCACCGCGTCTTCGGCGGTAAGCCCCTCGAAGCGCTTGTCACCTGCGCGAAACACAATCCCCTGCATGCGCCGATAACCGGGCACGAGTTCAAGACCAGAAACAAGAAACGGCGTGTTGAAC
>Ga0233438_10000983_pt1 | contig 33411 bp, 26 predicted proteins | sample SI_123_September_FD_182720 | JGI IMG/M metagenome (GOLD analysis project Ga0233438, IMG submission 182720) | Seawater microbial communities from Saanich Inlet, British Columbia, Canada - SI_123_September2016_10_MG | ecosystem: Environmental > Aquatic > Marine > Inlet | place: Canada: British...
TCCTTATTTTGACAATAAAAAAGTGATGCAATTAACAGATATTTTCAATTCAACTGTTTGAACTTTTTTTATACCAAGTGTCGCACTTCATACTTTAGAGGGCGCTGGTATTACAGACAATAATTTTGAAATGTAAGTACCCGATAAAACAAGAAGGCGTAGGGCTAAGCTGATTAAAATATTTCTTTCATTAAGTATAAAAAAAGCGAACCAAGTAGGTTCACTTTTTACTAGCCTATTAAATGAGTTTGTCGTTTGATTTTCTTATTGAAGCGGACAGGTGATTAATGCTTTATGTTCACACATGCCAGCATTGTCTGTGTTATTTTCGAAAGAATTGCTATAGTCATATGCTCCTGAAGAAAAGTCTGAAGAAGGTGAGCTGTTGTTCTGGCCAACATTGTCATTCAAGCTATTTGTCATCCCTGAACTTACATATCCAATCATCCTCAGAAATAATATGATCAATATTGGCATGGTAATTGGGTTATTAACTAACTTGTATACAGAGTCAACTGACTTAGCAACTATACTAGTTGGTAGGTGTTCAGATGGTCTTTCTGAGATTTTTTGATCCGAGATGTCTTTTTCCATTGTAGGTTGATTAATAGATTCATTATCTGACGCGTCGGGCTCTTGAAATAGTTCAACTAAGTTCCAGGCATTTTCACTCGACTCATAGCGTTGACCAATGAGTGTTGATGAGGCTTGTATGACTGACCCAGCAATTGGTGCGATTATTGTTACTCCTGAAAAGACTGCCAGTCCGATGTACAGACTAGATGCAATTGCTTGCATTGTTATATCTTTTTTCTTTTCTGGCATAGAAGATTTTGTTAAATAGCGTTGGGAGACAATATTCGCTGTATAGATTGTTAAGCAGCCAATCGCAGCAGGCAAGGCAGCTACAGTTGGGACGATAGCTGCTGTAGCGATAAATGCAGCTGGCGTTGCTAATGGGCTGATGTAGGTTTTAGAGAAATTTTTGATGTTACTTATTCTGGACATTTTTACCCTCATGTTGCTAAAAAATAACAATATATATAAAAAAACATTTAAAATCAATATTTATATCAAAAATAATCATATCTATATTTTACTACTGAATCTTTTAGGTCCTTCCATAAGCGTCAATAGGATACTTTTTCTCTGCTTTTAAGCTCATATTGTCTTGTATAAAAATAATAGTTTGATGAAATCGGATAGATATATTGGGCAACAGTGACCGTTGGTGAATGAGATTGATAGAGAGAAAATTCACTTTCAATCATATGTGATTCTTTGATGGTTGTTTTATTTACAAGTGTGGTGAATAGCCTAATCTTTCCGATGTACGTGGGGTGTGATGACCTAGACAAGAAGTATTTATTGGAGTTTGTGGAGGAGCAATTTCGTGTTGATTGTCTTGAACTGGTGTAAGAGGTTTTTCTGTAGGATCTGGGGACTGATGATAAACAAACCATATTTGAGTTAGATAGAGAGAGGCAGTGAGTACAAATACCATAGGATGAACACCAGTGGCCAAGCCAAAAATACCCATCATCAAAAGACTGAACGTATGAGATGCGTGTTGGGTGTAGTGATAGAGAGTCTGTGTCAGGGATGTTTTATTATATTGGCCGCTTGTTAAATGATATTTTGCTTGAAAATATTCTATCACGTAAGTGCAATAGCGTGATATTTGCTCTGAACTGATACCAAAAATAAAGAAAGTTGTGTAGCTGAGTAAGGCAGGTAAAGATAATGCTGTATAAATTGATGTCAAGAAGCTATGCATGATCAACATGAATAGTGGTACTGAAAAAATTGTTCTAAGCATAATTATTTGGTGGGTATTGCGTGCCTGCAGGTGGTACTCAAGCTGAATTCCAAAAGCTGCTTGTGTCATGGCAGCAGTCACTAATATGCTAATTGGTACGCTTACAGGCCAAGATAAGATGATGATTGCTGACTGTAGTTGGATATTGATGACTAACAGTAGGTATGTACCAAGTGCGTATAGTCTCTTTTGATCATCATTGATTTTACTTTGTCTATCTTCTTCATCATTCTGATAGGTGTAATGACCTATGAGTTGTTTGTTACTTTTGTCGATTTGAGTCATCAGTTGGTTGATGAGATAGTTACAAATGGTTGTTACTAAAAAAATAGTAGTGCAACTGATTAGTAGATGAATATCAATCGCTATTAATGAAACGTTGAGTAGGATGGCAGTTGGAATGGCTATGGGCGCGATCACATAATAAATTAGCTTTTTTTGATTCAATAATACTGCCAGTTGTATCAGTGTTAATAGTAGCCAGCTGACTTTGATAGCAAGTAAGGGAAACATGATGTAGTAGGCTAAGGTGATACACATGAGGGATGGTATCAATAATTTTTTGGGCCAGTATGTCATAAAATCTTCATGCTTATTTTGTATGTGATATAGCTGCTGTAAACTTTGATATAAACTCAGTTGAACCATGGCACAAGTCGATAAGATGATGAGTGGTAAACCGGTGTACCACCACGCTGCTAGTACGATCATTGTTAAAAAGACAAGGTGTGTTATTTGACTCCATTTCATTTTAAAGATGATTAACTCAATCAATATTTCAGCTATCCACATTGCACCGTAAGTTATTAGCAAAGGCACTGTTGTGGCCGTTAAAAAGGTTGACTGAACCGTGATAAATATCATTGTCAGTATGGGCATGACTAATGCAGAAAACAAAAAGATCATATAGTCTTTGGCAATATGCTCATACATCCTAATAAAGCTTGTTAGTGCAGCAGTAGTCAAGATGATCAAGAGTGGCAGATTAGCCAGGTACGCAAAACATGAGACTGTACAAGTTGGCAAGAATGTCAGAAAAAAACGCACAAAAGTTGGTAAATTAGCTTTTAAGTCAGGGTTCTGCTTGCTGTCTTTGTCAATGACTGCGTAAACTAATCCATCACAAGTGATACTGAGTATTGCAAAAGCCAGATAGTTTAAGAGTGCTGGCAGAGAAAAGGCTGCCGACCATGATATAGTAGAGGCTGTCCATGCAATCATCAAGATAGGTAAACATAGCGCTCGTGCACTATAAAAGTCAAACTGGTACAAGCTAATGTATGAGAACCATTCATAGTCATTGAGCCAATTCCACAGCTGAAAGATTGCTGCACCTATTAATGGCAGCGGAGAAAAACCAATGTGCCATAAGCCTAAAGCGATCAGCATATTGGTAAACAAGTAGGTTAAGTAACTCAACTTATTTAGCTGCTGGCAAAGCTTATAGCTAAGTAAATTTAGTAGAATGATCGTGATATAAGTGATCAATAGTGGCGCAGTGAATGCTGAAGATAAGCCACCGCTAAGTGACATGCTCACTATGATCGTAACAGGCATCACGATCGGGTTGATCAGCTGGGCAGAAAATACTTCATCAGGTATGACACCAGATGGAACTTGATGTTTAAGCGCAAATATTGCAGATAAGCAGGTTGCTAAACTACAGGCCATAAAATGGTAACCAGCTAAATACCCAAAGCCTAACATGGCCAAAGCAGGTAATAAGTAAATAGCACAAAGCCCAAAACGTTGTAGCGCACTGAGCTGCTTGGTTTCTTGATCATTTGTCGTTTCAAATAACAGTTTTTTTTCTGATTTAAGTTGTTTGATCTGTTGACTGATCAAGCCAATGATCTGCATAGGAGCGTATACCAAAATAAAAGCTGTGATGTAGCTAAAGAGGTATGGCCATGATAAAGCAGTTAACAATGAGGTGGAACAGGCCGTCACTACAAGTAATACAGTTGGAAATAAAAGGGCTGCTAGAATGTCTTGTACTCGGTTGGTCATTTCTACTGGCATGATCGCAAAAAGAATCTGCAGATAAGTGCCACTAATCACTGCCGTAAGCGGCAAGCCAGCACTATAAGCGCCTATTCCAATTAGGATGGCTAGCGGCGGGTAAAAAAAGTAGTCTTTAATCTGATTTTTTGAGGAAGATCGAGCCCATTGTGCCAGGCGATAGCTGATAACACTGAATATAATGATACTTGCATAGCTAAAGAGCAGTGTTGGGGCCATTGCTGTAGTAACAGAAGCGCTATAGCTGATGGACATAAAGGCACTAGCTGGGATTGAAAATGGTGCAAAGTAGTAAAAAAATTCATACTTTTTATCCATGTAAGTGAACAATGTGATAGCCATTAAATTTGCAATGACAATAACCAGCATGCTCACACCATAAAGCCAAGCAGTACCAGTGAGGATTACGAGTGGTAAACAGTTTTTAATACAAGTTGATACTGGATGAGTATCTTTGATTTTTTCTGCATTGAGCGGTATTAATTGATTAGCGCTATCATGATACCTCTCACTGATTGGCATGTGTTGTAATTTAACTAAGTGTGTTATTTTTTGAGCGAACAGACCAACCAAAAAAAAGCTGACATAATCAAGCAATGCAGGTAGCGCTATTGCAGAGGTAAGCGGCATAGTGCTCACCGCCACCAACAGCATAACTCCGGGAAAAACCAACGCATGCAGGACATCTTTTGAGCTAGTTTTGATACTGATCATGGCTAGTACTTGTATTAACAAACCAATCAACAAAGTGGTGACAGATAAGCCAATAAACGAGCCCACCATCACCAATAAACAGCCAAAAAAAGCATACAGCCATATCACATGGACTGGCCCGTTCATATATTTAGCAATCGATCTTGCCAGAGATAGCGAAATGTAATTAAGAATTAAGATAACTAGATAGGTAGTGATTAATGGCCCAGAAATGGCAGCTGAGGCAGAGGTCAAAAGGCTAATGCTAAACCATAGATACCAAGGTAGCACACCTGACAGTAACCAAATTGGCAAACTGGTAAAATGATCAAATATCTTGAGTTGCTCAAACTGGCCAGCCACTTCATTGTCCTATGGTCACTATGGTCATAAATTTACCAATAAAGCAGTAAATGTCAATTTTTTGTCATAAAAAAATAGATAGCTATTTTTTCGCCATTTATGATCAATAGATGGTTTGTTGGTAAATCGCTATAAAGACAATAACAAAAGGCAAAAGCTCTTGGCATTAATGTGTCAAGCTAGCTAGTGGTGATTAATTTTGATAGTTGAAAAAGTGTTGGGTAAAAAAAAGCGGACCAGTTGGCCCGCTTGTAAAAATCAAGGGTAATTTTATTATTTAGAAAGTGCATCTATAGCACCCTGTAGTCTATTGATTTTTTCTTGCTGCTCTTCAGTTGGGTCTTCAGAATTTACAAGACTACCTTTGTACTCATTTAGTTCTTTTTGGGCGGCAACTAAATCCTCTGATTTTTCAGGGTTACTTCCTGTTTCTTCTTGAGCATTCAAGGCTGAATCTTTTTTGAAAGCACCATTTTCTCCAGCAATCGCCAACAAGTTAAATACAGCAGAAAGACCTAATGCGTATGGGTTTACACCAGCGAAAAGACCAAGAGCACTGACTAAAACGGTAGGTAGCACATTTAGCGTTCCGTTGACAATTTTATTATCTGACTTTTCATTTTTACTAAATTGTTTGGCTAAAAATGTTGCACCAACAAACATTAAGTAAAACTGTAGATAATTAACTGCGGTAGTTAATGTGAACGCAGATGCCCATGTAGCAGTCAAAACAGTTGAAATGAACATTGTTACTGGTAGCGTTGCAGCTAGTGTCCAATTATATTTTGATGACTTCACCACGTCGTTGCCATACCATAGTGCTGTTTGACAAGCACCAACAGCTAAAAGCGCAGGTAGTGCAAGACCCATGTAAGCGCCGCCAACAACGACAGCTGCTGTTGTTGTCATGTGAGCTAAAAACTCCTTTCTGTGATTTTTATTTTCACCTTCTTGAACTAAATATTCTCTTATTAACATATTAGCCAAAGTAGCACTGGCTGCCATTGCAGCGTATGTTGCTAGTAGAGGTGTTGTCGTTGCTGCTGCAAGAGATCCCCCTACAACGGCAGCTGTAAAACCAGCTACAGGCGTCAGTAGAGAAATGCCTAGATCCTTAAACTTAAATTGTTTTAAAAATTTCATCTTAACTCCCAAAAATTAACTAAAGTAGTCATTAATTTAGCTATTATTTTTTTAAAGTCAATAATTTTATTAAAAAAAAATAAAAAAATATAAACAGTGGCTTTTAAATATAGTTATCTATATTTTTGCACGATAAAAACGTTGTCTATCTATTGGTAAGGTCTTTGGACATTTTTTTTCGCTATAAAGATCGGTTGTATGCAAATAACTGAAATTTACAAAGCACTGTGAGGTCGTATTGCTTTTGTGGTCTCAGCATCAGAGGATCGATCTTATTTAGAATACACAAGGTATCGGTCTTTGAGTATGAGCAGGATAAGTCTTAAGAATTGATTTCCTAGGATCTTGAAAGCACAATGCATATTTTAGTTACCAGTTAGCTCGGTAAGATCCTGTATATGATAGGCTTACATCCTCAGGAGTTTTGGTTTCAGAAAAACTACCGATGTCTAGTTCAAATGGCTTGGCATCATTGCTTATTGTACCGTAAACTTTGAATTCTTCTTGTACCGTAAACTTTAAATTCTTCCATTTTGTTGGTTGATAGTAAATATAAAATGGGGACTATTGAGATACCGATCCATAATGTCAGTTGATTGGGTAGACCCATGAGCGTCATACTAAATGCAAAAAGGAAAACTGGAATGTAAAGAATATAAAATAGAGGTTTGATTTTTTGTTGTTCAGAATATCCTGCAGTGTCACATACCCAGTGTATGACAGCATCGCTCGCTAGTGCCATGACTAATAGGAACCAAGAAAAATAGGGAAAGTCAAAGCAATTGGCCATCGATATCCAACAGAAGAAGTAAATGGACTCCAATACTTCATTGTCATTAATGAATGAAATGGCTGTGATACAAATAACAAATATAAATATTAAGTACGCTCGTATTTTTTGAAAAAATAGACTGCCAAGTAATGTGCTGATGGTAAAAACAGGGCATGGAATTTTTGCTGCAGTTGACTCGAATGCTATTGAAATAAGCGAAAATTGAAGGATTTGGACCATAAGAAATGCGTAAAAATGAATGGAAGTGAAGATGCTGATAAACAAAGATAATGCGATTGCAAGGCCAACCCTCAACGTATATCAATGAACGCACCCATCAAGGTAAAATGTGTTGTGGTAGAACACCAATGCAGACCTTAATTGATGGCAAACAAATCTGGAAGTAAAAGTTTTGTAGCTAAACCTAGCCTGACAGACAGCACTTCTCAAAACTGTGAAATGTCAGATCAAGTATGAGCTAGTACATAAGCCGTTGCGCCCGATGCGATCGCATATAATAAAAAGTTTAACAGCGTTTCATGCTTGAGGTTCTTGCCAAAAAGTTGGCCATTGACAGCAGGTATTACTTCGAAATAAAGCATATGGAGTGTAAAGGTTGCACCATACATCATGAGATACATGGTCAGTGGTAAAGTGGCGACAGAGTAGGAATAGCTGTAAAGCAGGCTAGTAACGAGTGGAATGATCGGTAGCAAGACGTATTTTTCATAACTTTTTATATAAACCCACCAAAATAAAAAGATGTTTTTTATTAACTTACAGGGGTTATCAAATTTTTTTTATGTTTTGATGTGGCAGAGGTATAGTGCAAGTGTCATGCATGTGGTTGCTAGTAGTGTTTGTAGGGTGAGGGGCGTTATTTGACAGACAATCAACAGCAAAACTGAGATCGCAGGGGTCAAGTACGCCAGCATGCTGATACGAAGCGTTTGTTTCTGATCCTGAATTGCTTGGTTCCAGAGCATAAAAGCTCCTGATGCTGAACCAAGCCCAATCACTAATAGCCACAGCCACTGCGATGCGGAAATCACCATTGTTGGTTCATAGTGATAATGTAGCCAGCCAGTGGTGATTGCACCGAGACCGAAAATGATGCCAGTCCAGCCAACAGGTGTTGTGTATTGATAATTTATGAACATATATGACACCCAAGCCATTGATCCAACCAATGCTAAGGTGCAGCCTATCCAAAAATGTGGGTAATGTTGAATGGTGGTTATATCCGGTTTCATCATAGCTAGGCTGATTAGGCAGGCTAGACAGCCGATAAAAAAACGGGAAGGCACTGGTGACTTATTGATGAATTTTAACACAAAACCAAATAGCAAAGGCCAAGTCCAACAGATCAGGTCTATATGCAGTGGTGGTGCATACTGAAAGGCATAAAAGTAAGCTAAATTATTACCAACCAGTCCAATGTAACTGGTTAGCCAAACCGTCCAGGGTTGGGCAACTTGCTTGAAATTTTGATGATAGCCAAGGTAAAAGCATGCGACAACAAAAGCGCAGCTTTGAATGATAGTCAGCAGGCCCAATACAGCAATGCTCTGTAGTTGCATGGTTATAGCAGCAACTGATGCCCAGATTAAAATGGCAACAAGGGCTTGGCAGATTGATCGGTTAAACATGTGGTGTTTTTTTTGGGTAGGGGCAAAGGTCAGCAACGAGGCAGGCATGACATTTAGGTGATTTAGCCGTGCAGGTGTATCGACCATGAAGAATCAGCCAATGATGTGCATTTAATAGAAAGTCTTTTGGAATTCTTTTTTGCAATCCGCGTTCGACAGCTAGTGGTGTTTTGCCAGGCGCTAATTGCATGCGGTTAGCCACCCGAAAAATATGCGTATCAACCGCAATTTCTGGCAACTGAAATAAGGTATTGCGAATGACATTAGCTGTTTTGCGTCCAACACCTGCCAAAGCTTGTAAGGCCTGATGAGAAGTGGGAACTTCACCACGATGGTAATCAATTAATTGTTGAGATAGGGTGTGAACATGCTTAGCTTTATTGCGATAGAGGCCAAGTCGACTGAGGTACTTTTCTAGCTGTTGGTGAGTTAGTTTGACCATAAGCTCTGGCGTATTAGCCACAGCAAATAGGGGTTTGGTTGCCAAGTTCACTTGTTTGTCTTGTGACTGTGCTGATAACACAACAGCCACTAACAGCTCAAAAGGCGAGCTATAGTTTAGCTCAGTTGTTGGATGAGGGTTTTGCTGCTTAAAAAGGGCAAAGGTTGCTTGGATTTGTGATTTATTCATTTATGTGCGGTGGCTGGCGATTTTTTGCTTTAGCTAGTTCAATGGCTTGTTTTCTGCGTGATAGGGATATTTTGGGCATTTTTGGCTTTTGCACTGGAAAACGCTGCAAATGTTCCTGGTAGCGCTGTTTTAGGTATGTGGTTTGCGATGGGGTGATCTGTGGTGTCTTACCAGTTGGGTTCAGGTCAATACAGTCAGCAGGGCATGCTGGTAGGCATCGCCCACAGCCAGTGCATTCACTCTCAATGACAGCATGTAAGGCCTTGATATCCCCTACAATGGCGTCCGTTGGGCAAACAGGCAAGCATTTGCCACAACCAATACATGCTTGCGGATCAATGGCAGCCAAGCGATCTGGTGTACTTCTCGCTTGGACAGATTTTTCCCAGGGTTTTGGGTCAAACTTCAAAGTTTTTGAGAGCTGATGTAGGGTCTTTAAGCCACCTGGTGCGCAGCGATCAGGGTCGGCTTTTTTATCAACAAGTGCTTGCGCGTAGGGTTTGCAGCCAGCAAAGCCGCACAGCTGACATTGTGTTTGTGGTAAGAGGTTGTTAATGACTTCTGGGTCACCATGCATGTTCGGTTATGTGACTGGTAGTTTAAGGGGGTCTGGTGCTGGGCAATCGTTTTTGACTGTGACGCCAAACCAATTATCTTTTTCTTTACATTGAATAAGAATATGACAGGTATGTCGTTTGAAGGTTGAATGCTGAATAGGTATGGGGATAATCCCAGAGCGCATATTGATTGATAAGTTTTGGTATAAGTCGCTTGGTGGTATTTTTACTTGTAGCACATCATTTGGCTTTATTTCTTTGGGACAACCCTCAATAGGTTCGCCAGATGGGTCTGCGGTAAGCGTAAGCCAAAAAGGAGTTTGGCAATCGTTGCCAATGGTCAACACTGTTGACTCAGGTGATTTTGGTTCGTCGGCTATTGCCACTAAACCAAACAGCCAAAGTAAGGAAAGAAATATTATTTTTTGGCAATTTTGCATTTATTTTGCACTTTGAATCATTGAAAGGATAGGTGATAACTGGGTTTTTTTCAAGTATGATCGTTGTTAGAAAACACTTTTGTTAGTCATCACATTGGAAGCCTTGATATGACAGTCATACTTGATCAGCTCAAGTTAGCTTTACAGCAGGTTCAAGACCCTGTTACCAATCGTTGCGTACTTGAGAGTCTTAAGTCGGTTACTCAGATGGGAAATAACCAGTTTCAGCTGACTCGACAATTTCCGCTAAGCATTGCATCACATGCCAGCTGGGTTGAGGTGATTCAAACTGAATGCTCGAAGTTTTTGCCACAAATTTCATGCAATGTGACAGTGCAGTGTGTGGCACATCAGGTTCAGGCAGATCTTCGCCGCCATGCCAAGATTAAAAATGTGATTGCCATTGGATCAAATAAGGGCGGTGTTGGTAAGTCAACGATTGCCTGTCAGGTTGCATTGGGTTTAGCATCGATGGGCGTCAAAGTTGGGTTATTAGATGCCGATGTCTATGGTCCGAACCAACCTACATTATTTGGTGTTCAAGGTCAGCAGGCAGCTGTGAGTAACAAACGTTTAGAGCCAATCGTCTCTCAGGGCATTTCACTGATGTCGACGGGTTTTTTAGTGAAGATGTCTGAGGCCTTATTGTGGCGAGGGCCAATGATTAGTCGAGCGCTAGCTCAGTTGTTCTGGGATACCAATTGGCCAGTATTAGATTATCTGATCATTGATATGCCACCTGGAACTGGCGATATCCCAATGACTTTAGCTAAGCAAATTCCAATTAGTGGTGTGGCACTTGTCTCAACTGCCCATCAACTTTCACAAGACGATGTTGCACGCAGTGTTCAACAATTTAAGACCATGCAGTTACCGCTGTTGGGTTTGATTGAGAATATGGCTTATCAAGCCTGCAGTCATTGCGGTCATCAGGAACCAGCTGCTGACAGTTTGTCAGCGTTTATCAAGCAATATGACTTACCACATTTAGGCAAGCTTGCTTATCAACTATCTTTACAAAAACTAACAGATATTAAGCAATCTTCAGTGGACCATTCGCCACTTTTTACCCCTATTATTGAAAGTGTGGTTAGTCAACTGGCCTTGCGTAAGCGAGATTTTTCCAGTAAATTGCCAAATGTTGTAAGTCATCAATAAGGGGCACAAAGTGACAATCAAATCGGATCGATGGATTCGCCAAATGGCCAAGCAAGGGATGATCGACCCGTTTGTTGATGGCCAAGTGAAGTCTAGTAATGATAAACCCATGATATCTTATGGGACGTCTAGTTATGGTTATGATGTGCGTTTAGCGCCAGAGTTTCTCATATTTACGAATGTGCATGGTGCGGTGGTTGATCCTAAAAAAACAGATCCAAATAGCTATGTTGAAGTAACCGGTGATACTTGCATGATTCCTCCAAACTCATTTGTTTTAGGCCGAACGATTGAGCGTTTCAAAATACCCAGAAATGTGATGGTCGTATGTTTAGGTAAGTCGACATATGCGCGATGTGGGATTATTTGTAATGTCACACCACTAGAGCCTGAGTGGGAAGGTTATGTGACACTAGAATTTTCTAACACGACACCGTTACCGGCAATCTTGTACGCGCATGAAGGCTGCGCTCAGTTTATTTTTCATGAATCAGATGAGAATTGTGAGGTGTCTTATCGTGATCGGAAAGGGAAGTATCAAGATCAAACGGGTGTCACGCTAGCAAAAGTACAACACCCAGATTCATAGATCAATATTTTTGGATTATTCGTCCAAAAATGCTTTATTCACTGCTTCTTTCATGCCTTTTCCTGGCTTGAAATGCGGTCTGCTTCGGCTATCTGTGGTAATACGTTCACCAGTTCTTGGGTTGTGCGCTCTTCTTGGCTGATGGAGCTTAGTAATAAAGCGCCCAAAATTCCTCACCTCAACACGAACCTTGCTAACCAAGCTATCTTTGATGATTTCTAGAATCCGATATACAATTTTTTGTGCTTCGATGGGGGTCAAGTTATATTTTCGGCTCAGGTCAACGACCAAATCAGATTTTAAAACGTAATCTTTCACTTTGTTGCTCATAATAATGCCTTCATTAACGATAAGTGTGATAAAAGATTAATACTTATTAACTTAAGCTAAATTGTCAATATTTTTATTTAAAAATGTGAAGACAGATTATTTATTAGCTCTTTTAGGAGCGGGATTGAAAGTTTTCGGTGGTTTTGATCGGCATTGATTTGCATCCGCTGGAGTAAATAAAATATTTCCGTCAAATTGCGCTCACAATGGTGCATTAAGTATTGGGCGGTCGAAGGTGGCAATTGCCAGCCAAAAAAATAGGCTCGTTTAATAATGGTTGATTGCCAGTAGCTTTCAGGAAGTTGTTGGCAAGGGTAAATCATGCTGGCGCATAGCCGGGAGTTCAAATCTTTGAGTGGTAAGTTGAGATGAAAGGGTGACTGTGTAGCTGCACATATAATTTTGACTGGTGTGTTGTGTTGCATGGCTGATTCGATCAAATTGAAGACTGATAAACAATCTTGGCGTTGCCCCATCAAGTTTTGCATATTATCCAGTGCGACAAGCTTTGGTGGGTGTGGTAAGTGGCCAGCTTCTGGCCATCTGTTGTCAGTCAAAGCGTGATATTGGGAATGTGGGTCCTGGTTGCAAGCGGCTTTTAATAGATGGGTTTTACCAGTTCCGTTGGGGCCAAATAGATAAAATACCGGCACTTGATTACCAGGCATTAGAAATTGTTTGAGGGCTAATAGAAGCGTTTGGTTACCTGCATCATGAAACTGATCGAAAGTCATCGCATCATGTGGAAATAACGGTAGGGTTTTTTGCATTTCAGGATGACTGTTTAAACTGAAAAGTTAGCATGGTTTGTTCATGTGTATCAAGTGCAAAGTGAGGGCTCGCTAACAGTTGGTTTTGAATCATATCAGCGCTGTCTGCAGATTTGACAGAGAATATTAATCCTTGGGCATCCATGGCATCCATATCGATGTGAATGGGATTGAGAAGTTGATTTAGTAGATCTTGGATTTGTTGAACATCTGCTAGTTGGTTGATGCCAGTGATGCGAACCTGCCAGATCTGATACGACTGGCTTTGGTTTTGTGGCGCTTGTAGATGAGCAATTAGTTGGCTAACTAGTTGGTGGCACAGGGGTTGGTGGCTAACAAACTGAAATTGTGTGTCATGGCCGTTGGCGATCAATCGCAGTGAACAGGTGGTTTGTTGATCATCTTGAACACAGCTGCCTGTCACTAATCCTTGCTGGCTAGTTGAGTGGCTTGCAAGCTGCTTGAACTGAGCAATGGCTGATTGATTGGTTTGTATCAGGGATGTGACTGCTGGGATATGGATCGTTAATCCCCTTGATTTGCCTGACCGCTCTAGACACTGACTGAGCGCTGGTAGTTGAGACATTAACTGTTGGCTGTGTTGGTCTTGTAGGCTGACCCATAACATCACTGATGGGTGCTCGTTCGGCCATTTTGGCAAGGCATATTGATCAAGCCAATAATCTAAAGACTTGTCATTAAAAGTTAACTTGAGTAGCCATGGGGATTGCGCTTGATTAGTTGACACATAATGAAACTGGATAACACTTTGACTGGCCATCTGTTGCAGCGTTTTAAGGTTCATCATCGCGAAAGGATAAAGCAGTCCACTTTTGGCTTTTATTGCTTGGTACCAGGATTGAAGCACTGCTGATTGCCACAGCACTTGCGACTGAGATGCCATTGGGATGTCTTGTGTACGCCAACTACTAGGTTGTGCATATGTCAGCATCGATAAGCTAGCTAGCAAACATATAAAAATTGAGCGTAAAAGAATTTTGAGCGCGAATTTTGCAGACATTTTCAGGCAGTTTCCATCCATCTGACTATACTAACAAACAAGCAGTGTAAAAACGATGTTGTTTTTCAATATGACAGGAGTCCATCTATGAAACAATACAGTTCATTGTCACCCACCCGATCATTGAAAACATCTCAATCAATGTGGGTGCAGCGACATCGTTACATTGCTAGCATGATTTACTTTGGCATGATTGATCAGTGTAAGGAGCCATTTCAATTAGCTTTTAATCAACCAATGGCTGACTGGGATCAGTCAACTTATCGATCAGTCACTTTGAACTACCAAAAACTTTATCTGCTGGTTGATCGAATGGTTGGTCTAGAACAAGCTGCTAGCGCTAATCGTGGTCAAGATTATTTGAGTCAGCTTAATAGTCTAGATGAGTCTCATCACTCGTCCGCTGATCTTATATCAAAGCGGGCTAATCGAGTGTCTCAGTTAATGAATCAACTATTGGGTCATTGGCAGTTAAAACAGCCAAATTTGCATGACGTCAAGATCGCGCAATCACTCCTGTTTTTTCATCAAGTCATGCGGGTTGATGTTTATAATAAACATAAAGCAATCATATTATCAGACCAGCCCTTAACGCCTGATCAATGTCAATGGCTCATTCAATCTTTGCAGCATCTTCAATTAATTTTTTCATTGTTGCATATTGATCAAGATTTAATCAGGCAGTGTGGATATGTGTTAGGCCAAAAGAATGATCAATACCATATGTTAATTGGTTTTATACAGAAAATCATACCATCAATTGAAAGTTATAGCAGTTCAACCTTAAAGCAGCGGCAGCGGATTCAAGTCAGTTTGGTTGATTTGCAAAGTCGTGTCAGAAATCACACCATTATTGTTGCAGATATACAGCATCAACACCAAAAACTCGGTAGGCTTTCATTCTATTGGCAGTCATTGATGCAAGGGTTAGGTCAACAGATCAATTTTATACACTGGCGTGATTACGTTAAGATAGGTGATCAAATTCAACGTCAAGCAATGGCACTGACAAAAGATCAGGCGGTCAATCAAAGCCATTGGGTATCTGGTATAGATTATTTGATGGCAGCGTTATCTGACCACCAAAGCGCCTATGGACTTTCAAAAGATAATCAGCAATACCAGTCAAGTAGCCAATCGGAAAGGGCGGTAGATCAGCTGGATATTGCCAAGCATGTGGAAATGTACAATAACCAGCAATATTTACCCTTGTGGCAAAAAGATGAACGTAACCAATTGATTCAGCGCCGCCGCTATCAATTAATCAGCCAAACTGGATATCAGAATCGTGATGAGGAAAATTACTTCCTAGCGAAGGTAAATAATGAATATGCAACAAATAAGGCTATTATTAGGCAGGTGATTCAACTTCCCAGTGGTATACAAAATCAAATACTTTGCTTTCTTGCAAATGATGGAATGCCACATGCGACATGGGCCCCAAAAGTACCAAGGTCTATGTTATCAATTCGTGATGATGGCCAGCGTTACCGACAGATCAAGTCTTTTTTAGATGAGCAAAAGCAAGATCGCGTGGCGCAAACGCTTTACCATCAAGGTCAACAAGCGATAGCATCGATGCAGTTTTTACATTGGCGATGGGATTTAGCAGCCACTAGCTTTATGAAGTTTGGGGTTTGTTTAGTTATGATTGCTATAGCAATCCATATTGACTACCTATTGCCGTGGCTAAGTTTGCCAATGATCACGTTGGGTATCTGTTCAGTATTATTTCTTATGTTAGGGGTTTACAATCAGTACCTCCTTATGTCTTATGAGTTTGATCAATCACTTAAAACCAATGCAATATCTATGCAAGGTTTAGATCATCAGCTGGCTAATCCAAAGTTTGGAGCAAGGCTATTTTTGTCTGTCTTGATGCATAAAAAAGTACCAATTGCTAAAGTATGGATTCAACACGATGAACAAGGAAAGCTACAATTTAAGATTTTGCGTCAAGTGCAAGCTGGCCAGCAGAAAGTCTACGCCAAACTGGAAGAAGATATCGCTAACTTAGCGTCATAACTTTATAACTAATTTTGGTTATTTGATAGTGGCATGACGTGGTGCGCGATATCTGCCACGCGCTGGCCTAGCGCTACACATAAAGCATGCTCATCTGAGTCAATCGCTCGGTCATTTTTTTTTCCTGCAATATGGCTGGCGCCATAGGGCCCACCACCTGTTTTGGTATGGCCAAGTGCTGGTACCGTATAAGGTAGGCCAACATGTATCATGCCGTGATGAATCCATGGAAGTAACATGGTCAGTAGGGTGCTTTCTTGTCCAGCATGGTAGCTACCTGTGGAGGTAAAGACTGCAAATGGTTTATTTACCAGCGTTTTAGCAAGCCATAAAGGGGTAGTTTGATCAATGAGTAATTTCATGCTGGCTGATACATTACCAAACCGGCATGGACTGCCTACGATTAAGCCAGCGCAGCCAGCTAATAGCTCAATGGCGACAGGGTCTTTTTGAGCATCTGGGTCGTTGACTGGTAGCACTTTAAATAACTTGCTGGTGATATGCTCATGGCTATCGACACCTCGTCGGATGAGGTTAGCCATCTTTTCTGTCGAACCTGTTTGGCTATCGTAAAGGATGAGTATGTAGGGAGAAGGCATTTTGATGTCACATAAATTTTCATTATGAAACCAAGCTTGAATCTCGTCAATAAAACAAAGATACTATGAGCATATTTTATTGTGCTATTATGCTGTCAGAGCAATTGAAGCAAGTTCTTATACAAGCCTTTCCAGATGCAACCATTGAAGTGATGACTGATGATGAAGTGCATTTCACGCTTCGCATGCAAGATGCCAGTATGAATGATAAGTTGCCTCTTGAGCGCCATCGACTCGTTCATCGCGCTATTGGCCCACAATTAGTTAAATCTATTCATGCGTTGAGTATGGAGTTAACCGGTACGGAGTCAGCAGATGAGTGATACACAATTACAGATTAAAAACTTATTAGACCAACATCCTGTTGTACTTTTTATGAAAGGCACTCCTCAATTTCCGCAATGTGGCTTTTCCAGTCAAGTGATTGCGATTTTAAAGCAATACCCAATTGAGTTTCATTCAGTCAACGTATTAGATGATGAGGCTATACGCCAAGGCATCAAAGATTATGGTGATTGGCCCACCATCCCTCAGCTCTATGTCAAAGGTCAATTGATTGGTGGCTGTGATATTCTGACTGAGCTACATCGAAACGATCAATTACGCGTGCAGCTGCTCATCGGTGCCAGCTGATTACTTGCATGTTCGAGTTAAATCATTGCTAGCCATCGATTGCTCTGGTTTCTGCTAGCCTTTTAACTGTTTGACCATGAGCAAAACAGCTGTCAGAAAAAAGGTATTCAATTAAAAAAAAATCCACTTTCATTGCAGACAAATCTGAATTATTTTTTAAACTTTACTTTAAGTTATTGCGTAAGTTGTAGATAAGTAACAAATTCCTTGTATTAGTTACTGGTATCCTCAGGTTGGGTGTTTTGCGTATGACAATCTCTTAAGCTATGTAGCTTATCATGTTTTGCTTTTTCAGCTTGCTGTGAACGTGTTTTAGCTTGAGTTTCATGAAAGTCTTGTATCAGAGTGTCAACATGATGTTCGTAGTGTTTCTTCTGATAAAAATATTTGAACATGGTATCAGTCGTAAAGATCATTAGATTATGCCGTCTGGAAAACATACTTGTCAACGTTTAACCCTTATATCTAGCAAGGTCCCTAACTTTAGATTCAAGCCAATGTTTGCGCTTTTTTCTGTGGGGCATAATTAGTTGATTTTTTTTACTTGGCTGTGGCATTGGATTTAATGCTTGCTGTGGAGCTATCGGATATTTTAGACTAAGCTGCTTGGATTTAAGAGACACCATGAGTAAAATCTTTGAGCAAGCACTCGGTCATCTAGATGATGCGATGCCATATTTAGATCTTGATAATGAGATCTTGAAGCAACTGAAGCATCCAAAAAGAATGGTGGAAGTTTCAATACCTGTTCGCCGTGATGATGGCAGCTTATCGATTTATTCAGGCTACCGTGTGCAACATAATGATCGGCTGGGTCCTTGTAAGGGTGGTATTCGGTTTCATCCCCAGGTTGATATTGATGATGTCAAGGCATTGGCCTTATGGATGACCATTAAGTGTGCCATTTTAGGGGTTCCTTTTGGTGGTGGCAAAGGGGGTGTTTGTGTAGACCCTAAATCACTCTCCAAGATGGAGCTAGAACGGCTAAGCCGAGGTTATATGCGCGCTATGGCTGATGTCTTGGGTCCTGATCAAGATATTCCGGCACCTGATGTTTACACAAATGCTAGGGTCATGGCATGGATGGTCGATGAATACGCAGTGATCAAGCGACAACGTCAGCCAGGTGTGATGACAGGTAAACCCATTGAGCTAGGTGGTAGTTTAGGTCGTGATGATGCAACTGGCCGTGGCGCTTATTACTGCATTAAAGAGCTTGAAAAAATCAGAAAATGGCAGCCCAAAGATATCACAGTCGCTGTTCAAGGTTTTGGTAATGGTGGGCAACATGTTGCGCAATTATTGCATCATGATGGGTATAAGATAGTTGCAATCAGTGATTCAAAAAGTGCTGTTTACCAAGCCAATGGATTTGATATCCCAAGCTGCATCGCGCAAAAGCAAGATACTGGCAATCTGCCGATTCAGTCCAATACCCAATCATTAACCAATCAAGAATTGTTAGCCCTTGATGTGGATATTTTGATTCCAGCAGCGCTGGAAAATCAGATCACAATAGATAATGCAAAAGCCATTCGATCAGCGATTATTGTTGAAGTTGCTAATGGCCCAGTGACCAGAGAAGCGCAAGCAATCCTACAAGATCAAAAAGTGCTGGTGATACCAGATGTATTGGCAAATGCTGGTGGGGTGACGGTTAGTTACTTTGAGTGGGTACAAAACCGTATCGGGGAAGCATGGCCCATTGAGCAGGTGCATAACAAACTGCAAACCATGATGAGTCAGTCATTTCAACAAGTGTGGTCTTTGCATTTGCACCATGGCATATCCATGCGAACAGCAGCTTATGTGCATGCCATTAAACGATTGGGCCTTGCGATAGATGCATTGGGGACACAGCCATATTTTAAAAGCTAGCTCATTTATTTCAGCACGCTTTTCTGTCATGATGCCGACTTTACAAGCGTATTTGTCACTTGACTGAGCTATTGAATCAACAAGTCGATTGGGATCTTGTCACATTGCAAGATTGGGATGATCGCTTTCAGCGATTTCTTGCCAATCAACACCCACCAGCTCATCGTCAGTTAGCAAAAGTGCGTGCTGGTCAGCTATCTGATGCTGATTACTCAGAGTGGTTGATTTTAGTCGCTCCGATATTACAAGAGTTTCTCGTGAGCGCTTTTAGCTGCCATGACCAAGTTCACACCTGTCAGCATAAAGCACAATCATATCAGGCTATTGATGTGTTTAAGCAGCAAATTGTTATGCGAAGGGCTAAGCATCTAGCGCGCAATCCGCAGGACTTGAAGCCGTGGATAGTGCTTCATGGTTGGTTGCTCGAGCAAGTTGATACTCAGCTTTGGCAACAATCACCTGAGCTAGCAGTTGCTGATCTTACTCAAAGTTGGCTTGCCGATCAAACCAGTCAGTCAGCTTTAGATCAATTGGCGCAATGGGCTGCACACGCATGGGTCACTGATACAGCAAAAGAATTAGTGGCTAGTTGGGCTAGTTTTGCTTTGCCAGAGCGGTTAGATCGGCAGAAGTTAATTGATGTACAAGATCAGAGCGGGCAATTACATGCTACAAAGCAGCAACTAAGAACTGGTTTTCAGTGGACTGATCAGGCAATGCCAGAAAGTGCATCTTATCAGCAAGCACATTACTGCGTTTATTGTCATCGTCATCAAGGTGATACCTGCTCAAGTGGCTTTCTGCAAAAAAAGCAAGATCCTGCTTCAGGTTTTCGTAAAAATAGTTTGGATATGTCACTTTTGGGTTGTCCATTAGAGCAAAAGATCTCTGAAATGCATTGGCTTTATCAGCAAGGTCATAGCTTGGCAGCGCTAGCAGTAATTATGGTCGATAATCCTTTATGTGCGATAACCGGTCAGCGGATTTGTCATGATTGTATGACTGCATGTATTTATCAAAAACAGCAGCCAGTAGATACGCCGCATGTTGAAAGTGCAATTTTACGTCAGGTGCTTAGCTGGCCTTTTGGCATTGAGATTTATGATCTCTTATTACGCTGGAATCCTCTTAGATCCCGTCAGTGGAAGCAGCATCATCCAACGCATCAGCGCATTGCTGTGATGGGTATGGGCCCTGCTGGTTTAACGATGGCTTATCATCTGTTGATGGCAGGTTACCAAGTGTGTGGTTTTGATGGGATGCAAGTTAATACGGTTGATCGTGATCGGTGGGTCCAACCAGTGCAGTCATGGCAAGACTTTCTCAAGACTGCCGAACAAATGGGGGTGTCTGGTTTTGGCGGTGTGGCTGAATATGGCATTACAGCTCGCTGGGATAAGCGGCTATTAAAAGTCATCTATCGCTCACTGTTAAGATTTGAGGGATTTAGTTTGAATGGGGATGTGCGATTCGGTGGCAATTTCCAAATTGCTGATGCATGGCGTCTTGGGTTTGATCACTTAGTATTGGCTACTGGGGCTGGTTTACCAAAAGCTTTAAATATTCCTGGAAGCCTAGCGCCAGGTATGCGTCAGGCTAGTGACTTTCTAATGGCGCTGCACTTAAGTGATGCTGGCCGTAATCAAAGATTATTTGCGATGCAAATTGATCTACCTTGTTTAGTGATTGGGGGTGGGCTAACAGCTGTTGATACAGCAACTGAGGCTCAAGCGTATTACATCGATCAAATTTTAAAAGCGCATCAGCAATACCACCAGTTACTCAGTCAGTTGGGTGAGGAGGGTGTGAAAAGCCAGTTTTCAGGATCACAGTGGTCAACGCTTCAGCGTTGGGTGCTTCATGCACAAGCTTATCTAGCTGTAAAAAATTGTGAGTCATCAGTTTTAGCCTTAATCCAATCATGGGGTGGTGTTTGTGTGGTTTATCGTCAGGCGCTTTCACAATCACCAGCTTACCGCACTAATCATCATGAATTAGCCAAAGCAATGGAGGAAGGTGTTGGTTTTCTGGCTCATCATCAGCCAAAGTCAGTGGTGTTGGATGATTTTGGTCGTGTCTCTGGGTTAACGTGTCAAATTGTCAATGATAATAAAACAGTGGTGTTGCCAGCACGCTCCATTTTCACCGCAACTGGTGCAGCGCCCAATATCGCATATCACTATGAGCATCGAGGTCAGTTAGCCGTTAAAGATGGTTACTATCAGCCACATCGGCTCGTTGATGGCAAGTTAGTTGCATGCGCGGATCAATCCCATAGTAAAGTGAAAACAGTTGGGGTATTTAGTAGTTACTACCAAGATGGTAAAACTGTGTCTTTTATCGGTGATAGTCATCCAGCTTTTCATGGATCAGTGGTCAACGCAGTAGCGTCAGCTAAGCGGGCTTATCCAGCGATCATTGATCATTTAAACCAGCTGGCTGAAAATAGTCATGCGCCATCGATTGGTTTTTCTGATTTTAACAAGACCATTGCGCAAGCATTAGATAGCAGCGTGCAGCAGATAGAAGATCGAGGTGACTGGATTGTCATCAGTGTGTTTGCACCAGCTGCTGCTTATCATGCACAGCCCGGCCATGCATTTCGATTACAATCCTGTCAGTTATCAGCACGCAGAGCTGACCAATCAGCGATTAAAAACCAAGCTTGCGTGGTATACCCCATAGAGATACAACCAGATCAAGGCAAGTTAACGTTTTTATTGCGTAAGGTTAATTGGCAGCAAGCTGGCTTTAGCGGCATCGGTGTTGGTGATCGGGTCAGTGTGATGGGCCCAACGGGTGTTAAAGCGTCTATGCAAGTCACTGGTCCTACTTTATTGTGGGCCGATAAGACTGGTTTAGCTTGTACCATGTCAATTTTTAAAGCGCTTAAATCCAAAGGTTTTCATGTGACAGTTTGGTTGCACTGGCAGGATGATCTACCAATTTGGCTAAGCGATTGGTTTGGTGATGCATTGGTGCAGCTACCATGTACAACTAAAAGCCAGGTTGATAGCCGTTCAAATTTGTTGACACCGAAGCAACAATCTCAGCTCTTCTCAAAAGACGCCATTCGGTTTTTATTATCAGCAAAGTTAGCTTATCGCTGTTATGATTATTGTAAACAGCTAGGTAGTGAGCACGATCATCAATGGCAAATGACTTGGTGGGTTGATGGGCCAATGCAGTGCTTATTAAAGGGCATTTGCGCCCAATGCCTTCAATGGCAAGTAGATCCAAAAACCGGTGAGCGAGTCAAAGCAGTTTACAGTTGTTCGTGGACTCACCAACCTGCTGAGTTGGTCGATGCGCATCATTTGGTCAGCCGCCAAACACCTGAATTAATGTCAACGATGCAACAGCTGATGCAATCAGTGACGGATACAGGCTAATGATCTAATGCTTTGCCTCTTTGTTATTTTCGTGAGTTATTCTATTGATGTAAATTGATATTGCGCTTGATTGTGCTGTCCTTTTTTGACGAGTATTTTTTTTGAAATACCTCGTTCCAGATCACGACTAGCCGTAGCAGAAGCAATGTCTTTGTGTAATTCAAGATAATCTTTGCGTGTAAACCAGGTGTTAAAATGGCTCTGGGCATATATCAACCGTCCTTCAGGGTGCATTGTTTGAGACACAGCAGTTTTTGTGTATAGCTTTAATGTTTTTTCAATGATATTTAGAGAAAATTCAATAAATGCAGTTGAATCACCAGCACGATCACATTGGCCGAGTACGGCATAATAGTCGGTTTGATGTTGTTTGATCAGCGATTCAACTGCTATAAATTCAAAAATAGGGTGTTCCTTCATGAGCAGTAATTGTTGCCATAGCCGTCCTATTATGCCATTACCATCGATAAAAGGATGTATAAATTCTAATTTATAGTGAAAAATACATGCTTTAATCAGCCATGTCGTTTGCTTGTTATGATTGATAAAATCAAATAATTTCTCCATTAATAGGGGAACACGTTTGGCAGGTGGAGCCATATGGGCCAAAGTTTTTTGACTAAAAATCCCAACGTCTCTGGTTCTCCAGCGACCACAAGTATCAGTTAAATCTTGCATGAGCTGTTGGTGAGCTGCTAACAGATTATCAATCTCTAGTGGCTTCCAGCCACTAAGGTTACGATAGACTTTAATTGCATTTTGAACTTCTAACAGATCTTTTTTTGGCCCTATAACTTTTTTTGCATTGATGATCCCTGTCACCTGCGTTTCATTTAAACAATTGCCTTCAATGGCTAATGAGGCTTGAATCGTTTTAATTTGATTGTTACGTCTCAGTGCTATAGGTACCGGGTAGAGCTTTGCTCCTGTTAAAATACCTAGCTCATAGCTAATTGCTTGAGCAAGATGCAGTATGTTACTGGTAATTTGAAAAGGTGGTGATTGATCCATACCTGATCGTATCATTTGATGCTATCATGTTGCAACCAAACTATGCGTATTCAGCTTGGTCAGGGATCGATTTAGATAGTGTTTGATGAATTAAAGGGCTGAAAATGATGCAGGTTTTGTTGGCTAAAGCCTGTTTTTCAGGGGTGATGCATGCTCAGTAACTTGTTACTTTAGTGGCATGTAGATGTGGTATGACCTTTTGGAAGTTGGGTTGCGGGTTATCCCAGACTCATGCTGCATGTCAAGCTTTAGCATAGATGCTCATTAATTGGCTATTCAGATATCAGGTTATTCATCAGAATATAAAGTCCATCTATTGTATTTTCTCAGCCTTGAAATAGATGTTTGATTGTTTATCAACATAGCTATTTCAAAGTGTATCATGAGAATTCAATGTCTCTTTTTTGAGCTAGTTTTAGTTGACAAAGGACGCCTTAGCCTATAATGTAAATGAGAATCATTTTCAAGTCGTGCATGAAGTCACGTATGTTAAAACAGGGTCAAGCTTTCTTGATACAAGGCTTTGAGCAAGATGCCCAGATAGTCTGGCAGCAGAAGATGGCTTCGATGGGCTTTGTGCAAGGTCAGCGTGTCGATATTCTACGGGTGCTATCATGGATGGGGCTGGTGATTTGTCATGTGATGGGTTCTACCTTGATTTTGCGAACAAAAGAAATGGCTTGGTTACACCTTAAACAGCTTTAATGAAGGCAGTCACTTGGGTACTTGTTGGTAACCCGAACTGCGGTAAAACACTCTTATTTAATGAACTAACTGGCCAGTCTCAAGCTATTGGTAATTGGTCTGGCGTGACAGTCTCAGTTCAGCAAGCGCAATTACTATCATCGAGTTTACCAGTGCAATTGGTTGATTTGCCTGGTTGTTATGCTTGGTATCCCAGTCATCAAAAAGTTGCGCCTGATGAAGCATTGGCTTTGCAGTACCTGCATCAACATGCGCAAAAGCATCAGGTGCAAGGGTGGATTAATGTGCTAAGCGGCGCCGATTTATCCAGACAGCTATATCTCACCTTACAGTTACGAGAGTGGGGCTGTCCTTTATTTTTGGTCGTGAATATGATGGATGTTGCCCAGCAGTTAGGCTACCAGCTTAATATCCGTAAATTACAGCAGCGTTTGGGTTGTTCAGTTTTTGACTGTATTGCAAAGTCTAAGAAGCAGGTGAATCAGCTAACAAAACGATTATGTCAGCATCAATTTATAGGGCATTTTGCTTGGTCGCATCTACCTGATTGCTGCCAGCATCTACTGAAAGCACATCAGTCACAGACCCAGCCATCATTGCTGATCAGAGCATTAGAAGGAGACCAACCTAGTTTGGAGCAGCTACCAGCTAAAGTCCGTCAAAATTGCCTTGATATGCAAGTGAAGTGTCGTCAGATTTATCAAGAAGATTTATCTATTGTATTTGCTCAGTGTCGCTACCAGGCTATTGATCAGTTACTCAATGGTGTGCAAAAAAAAGTTCCACAATCATCTGTTAGGCCGTCGTTAGATCAGTGGCTACTACATCCCATTTGGGGATTGATGATTTTTATTATGATGATGTATGGGCTATTTGGATTAACAATGGGCTTTGGGCAATGGCTCCAGCCACTATTTGAGCAAATCACTGCATGGGCTTGGTTATTTGGGGTGATGCCATGGGTGAAAGGCCAGTGGCTTCAACCTATTTTATTGGGTGTTGGCGAGGGCTTATCGATGACATTAGCGTTTTGGCCCCTGATTTTTTTCTTTTATTTCTTTTTAGGATGGCTCGATGATGCTGGGTATATTGCGCGTGCAGCGCTACTAATGGATCGTTTGATGCAGCGTTTTCATTTGCCTGGTAGAGCTTTTATTGCCTTTTTAGTAGGTATGGGCTGCAATGTACCTGCCATGATGCAAGCGCGCACGCTTGCCACAGCTCAAGAGCGTCTGATCACCGCCATGATGATACCGTTTATTCCCTGTAGTGCACGCTTTGCAGTATATGTTGCTTTAGTCAGTTTATTTGTGACGCAAGGTGGCGCGATGGTTTTGCTGGGTCTTTATGTGATGGGATTTTTAGCTGCTTTTCTAACGGGCATGATTTGTCGTTGGTGGTGGCCAGTGACAGTAGCAGCGCCTATGGTGCTGCCATTACCTAATTACCATTGGCCATCACTATTGGTGGTCGCTCGTCAGGCTCGCAGCCGAGCAGGTCAATTTGTCCGTCGGGCCTTGGTGTACATCATGCTAGCTAGTACTATTTTGCATGTGCTACTTCATCTAGGCTACCAGGATCATCATTGGCTGATGGTGCCTAGCATCAGTGAAAGTGTGCTCGCTATTTGGTTGGCAAAATTAAATGCTATTTTTACACAAATGCACTGGATGGCCTTACTATCGTTAATTGGAGGTTTTTTAGCCAAAGAAACCGTGATTGGTATGCTCAATGGGCTATGTGGATCTATCACTACAACGCATGATATGGGGGTGTGGCTTGCATTAAAAGTATTGCTAATTGATACCCTTGCCAATTGGTCCATCGTATTAACTTCTTGGCTACCTTTTACTCCCTCGCCTGGGCAGTCTCATCTAGCAAATAGTTGTTTAGTTTTATTTCGAACTAAAGCTGCGCTATACAGTTATCTGGTGTTTCTAACGCTCTATACGCCCTGTTTATCAACTGTGGTGTCGATGGGTAAAGCACATGGTGGCAAATGGGCACTGATTTCTTTCTGGTGGTCACTCATTTTAGCCACAGTGCTTGCTTTAATGACCTATTATTGGCTATCATAATAACATGCAAAACTTATTTAGACTTAAGCAAATTCTTGAAACTCAAAGGCCTATGACGGTTGATCAGCTGTCGTCAGCCCTAGAGCAGCCAAACAAGATTATTGAAGACTGGCTATCGCATTTTATTCATGATGGCAAAGTGCAAAAGCATACCTTTGACTGTCAACCTGCTTGTTCTGGCTGCACCGTGAAAAAATCTTTTTATCGCTGGGTTGGCGATCAAGGGGTTACTCGGCATTAAGCAGTAGATCTTTGCTTAGCCTTTCAGTATATTAACAATCGAGCGCCCGTAGCTCAGTTGGATAGAGTACCTGGCTTCGAACCAGGTGGTCGGAGGTTCGAATCCTTTCGGGCGCGCCATTCAATCATGTATCATTACCTTTAAAGACCTTTATTACCGTCTGTCTCTTTTAGTTTTTGATATTCACATACTCAAAAAAATCTAAAAGGCATTAAAGTATGTATGCTTGGTATCGCTTAACAAGAAACGCGTTATTGATCGTAGCAACATCACATGCTACTGAGCTATTAAAGTTTGGGACACAATTGAGCCTATATGGCTCGATTGCGTTACTAGTCTAGCAATAATAGATGATATCTTTGATCGTTGTGCAATGACGAATGAGTATGATGGAAGTGTAATACCAAGTCCAAACTAAGATTAAACAAATAATTTTCCAGATGCCTGAAATTTCAGACCATCTCACGCTTTAATTTTCTAATTTAAAATGGGAAATGGTATAAACCCGCAAACATGATAAAAATAACAATGTCAATAGGGTCAAGTAAAGGTTTGTTCTAATTTTTGTATAACCATCTGTTAGCGGAGAGCAATGAATGTATTTTGGTTGCATTTATTGTAAATTAAAACTTTGTGTGGTCATAAAAACATAAAAAGCACAAAAAGACTTTTAAGAATCCTTTAAGGTTGCTATAGTAGCATTGAATTATAAAAAAACACCAGGTCGCTACATGGCAATTACACCTAGACTCCTTGCACATGTGTGCTTGGATGATAGTGCAAAAAATGCTTACAATCTTGAGGGTCGAAACTTTCCTGAATCCATAGAGTATTTCTCACAATATTTTGAGAATAAGCTCCGCAATAATAAGGATTACTCAACACTCAAAGAGAAACTGACTCAATTAAGTGAATTTGCTAACAAGATTCAAAAAGTTTCAGGTTTTGCGTTAAATGCAACTTACGATGTGTCAAACAAGATTGCTGAGGAAATTAAAAAACTTAAAGCAGATGACACCAGTTCATACAAGATTGCTGAGGAAATTAAAAAACTTAAAGCAGATGACACCAGTTCATATGTATTGATGCCTGGGGGCTGGACTACCGACAAAGGTGGCCATGCGATGGTCTATAAGTTTTTTAAGCAAAATAATCATCTGCATTTTACAGTGTATAACACCGGCGGTGGAATTAACCATCACGCCCGAAAGGTCAAAGATCAATTGGATCAGTATTACCCGATTTTAACATACAAAGCCCAGATATCTGATGAACAATGGGGCACATTTGGGCAAGATTTTATTGATCCATTGGTTAAGGCAAGAAGTCCTAATCAACATGTTCACTTTGGTGATAAAACAATGGATGGTAACCGTTTATATGGGCATCTATTTCAAAAGTTTGTCAATTTATACGATGCAAAAATACAGCTGCCAGAGAAGTACAGTCAAGATCTTTGGACAACCAGTCAAGCGTCAGGGACATGTACGCAGCGGGTGTTACATCTTTTATTAAAAGAACTAATAGGTAATTCACAAGAATTTAATCAGGCAATGCTTGATTTTAAACTATATACGTTAGAAAAATTTTCAGAGGAGCAACCATCTCCAACTGAGGTGGAAAAAAATCTCATAAAACTTTCAGTTGAAAATGTAGCTGGTTTGTTAGCGCACACTGACATTCAAGACAAAACGTCATACAAAAAACGTTTAGAAACTATTAATCAAAAATGCCAACCAAAGCCAGAAGAAGAAAAAGCTGAGTTCTACAAGTCATCTTATAAACTGAAAGCAATTGAATTTAATGAATCTAGTTATGTCCCTGTTGACAAACAGGAAGCACAGCCAAATCACCAACAATTTCCAGAAATTGATGAGTTAGAACCTAAAAATCTTGAAAATTGGTTAAATACCTTTCAGTCAAACACAAAAGGCCTCTCAAACTTTCAAAAGTTCAAGGTCCTTGAAAAAGCAATTGTTAGCTTGCCATATGGTAATAGTGCTACTGATCAATATAATTTTTTAGTCAACCAAACGGATGAGGAAAAAACCCAGTTTTTAGCAAAATTACGCGACCTTCAAAATCTCTATTTTGAAGCAGCTTATAGCTTTACGCGTCAAGATGTGTATTTACCGAGGATGTTTTTGGTAAAAGCTTATTTGTTGGCTGTGACAGATCATCTCAATACAAATTGTCTCTGGAAAAAATATGACCATTTTCAAAAGTACGAATATGGCAAAATGTTACGATATCAATTATCCAAGTTTGATACGAAGCATTGTGATATTGCGCATTTAAATCTTGGCGATCAAGCTTTAGATAATAAATTAAAGAACGTATTCAGTTATTTTGCACCTAAAGAGTCTGTTGAAGAAGGTTGGAATGCGTATAAGGTTCTTTATAGTCTTTTTTCTTGTAACGAAAACCAAAAAATTACTGGCACTGAGGACTATCAATCATGGTTAAAAGACAAAGACACAGGTGATACTTCATTGGAAGAGCGAGCGGTGTTCTTTCTACTAGATCAGCGTAACAAACTTGAAAATAAAGAAGAATTCAAGGGATATATTCAAAGAATAAAGCTTTTTGAGTCAACGCATCATCTCCTGGACGGCTCATACTCTTCAACTGAGAAAGATTTCAACAGCCCTAAAGAGCCAAAAACAATCAATCTCTTTCGGAAAAAAGATTTTAAAGATTGGGCCATTGGTTATACGCTTCCCCAAAATGTTTCTTCAACCGGTCTATCAAACGCAATCCAAGCACGTCATAACTTAGACAAAAACTTGCCAGGTATTTTAGCCCTGAGCAATTGTAAAGGGGCAGGCAATTCACAATCAGATAATGTCGTTTACAGCAAAAACCTTGAAAATCCCAACTCAGATCATCAAACTTTCAAAGAACTGGCCTGTTTGCGCAATGCACCTTCGACTCAGTTTATCAACACGATCGACTATTTTCTTGCACGCTTAGGCCAGCTAAAAGATGCTGATCAGCAGTTTTATCTTACCAGTAACCTGTTTCAACCAGATGTCATTGATCCTGTTGTTTCTGGTGATGCAGCCAGTCAAGAATTAGAAAAGTTTAAGCAATTCATCGATCAAGGTTTGGCATATTTCGAAAAATCCAATCAACCCACAAAAGAGAGTTTGTTTTTTATTCAATTAGCTTATCAAATGGCCAGTTATAAGGATGATTGTCCTTATAAGCTGACAGATCTTATTGAAAAAATCGATGCGTTGATTGAGAAAAAACCATCCGACAAAGAAGTGCTAGATTCACTTTACTTGTATCAATTTTTAGCAACTGTGACTGCTGTTTTAGCTAGTAAAAATTCTGAAGTTAATAAAGAGACTTTAAAAAAAGCGTTTCAAGCTTATATGCGTGTGCAAGTCAGTGTTCAGGCAACGTCTACGCTAAATCCAGATATGCAGGTTAAGTTTGATCTGCTCAAAGATGACTTTAAACAGTTTTTAATCAAACAAGATAATCTTTCTAGTTATTTTGATGATGACTTTTATAAACAGTGTTTGTCAGATATAGACTATCAAAACATTGTTAATGTAATACCTGTAGGCAGTTACGCAGCCTTCAAACACAATGATCAGCAATGTAATATTGACTGTGTTCAAGGCCTTGTCTTTAATCAAAATAACCAGGCGCTAGTATCAACACCGCAAGCTATCCTCAATCATCCGTATCGACAGCATATTGATCAGACACCAGCAGCAAAAGATTGGGATTTTGCTTATGTATCTGCAGATAAAAAGACCTACACCTTAAAAAATGGTCATTTTAAATTTGTATACAATGAAGATCATGGTGAATCGCCAACGGTCTATCGCAAGTATAATGATCAGTGGTGGCAAGTAAGCCATCACAATAAACAAAAAGCCCGGGATTTAACTTTAGAACCTTATGATCATGATAAGGGCAAAGTATTTGATGACTATGAAATTTGGAAGTCTAGAGGTGCTACAATTCTTGCGCTAAATGGTCAGCCACAATTTAAGACAGATAAAAATAATAACCTTCAGACAATAGGAGTTAATCCAAAGCCAGTATCCCTTCAACACGACGAGCAAATACGCCGCTTTGAAGATGCTAATTTAGGTTATTCCACTCGCGACAGTAATGTCGGCATCACCATAAGTTTGCCACGTTACGGTTTAAACTTCACTCAGTTGCCGGATAATACAATTGAATACACAGATTCAAGAAATCAAACCTATCAATTACTAAAGAGCAACCCCTTAGTAGAAGGTAGCGCTGATCTTCAGTTTCAGCTCAAAGGTAGTAAAAGCAAGATCATGTTGCTACCAGTGCAGCCTTTTTATGCGGTTGATCAGCCATCAAAGCATTCAATTTATTATCAGTTCAAGCAAGATATTAACCAAACGGTGCTAAAGGATCGAATAAAAGTTTTAACTAAAGACGGTGAAGGGCTGAAGGATCAATGTCCTGTTATAAAAGGCAGTGAATCGTTTGTCACATTTAACTTAGATACAAAGGGTGAGCCTATTGCCACTTCTTTTGAGCAGGTGTTGCTACTGAGTTATGTGTACCTAGCAGGTAAGCAAGAACAAAAAGCTTGGCATCTATTGTCTAAAACATATCATCAAATGCAAGGCACTGAGAAAGAGATCCAGTACTTGCGCTGGATGATTGATATGCTGCCTTACCACCGAGAAGATGATCAATTTGAGGCTAATTTCAAAAACCCTGTCTTACTCCAATGTCAATTAAAAGCTATGAGCTTTTTAGCTAAGTATCAAAATAGTGGCCAGCCGAAAATTCAATTTTCAAAGTCAACATTCCCAACAAAAAGCCAGCAATGTACTTATCAGCAAGATCAAACCGGGCAATCACAAACATTTTATGTTGAGTACGCAGACCGTGTTATGAGTCTAATGGGTTCAGCAGATCGGATGCATCGGTCATTAGCACCCTACCCGCTGGCTGATCAAGATTTAGATCAGTTATTTGCTTCATTAAAGGGAAATAAAAAGTTTGATGGGAGTGTTGAAGAATGCGAAAAATCTGATGAATTGGAAAATAAAAACGAGCAAAATCAAGACGTCTCAAGCAATGAAAGTCCGGAAAACTTAATTAATCAACACGCCCTTGATGGTAATGGCAGTAGCAAGGCGGTTTATGAACGCTATTTGGCTAGACAGGCGAAGTTACATCAGCAGGAAAGCAAACTGAATGATCGCTATACGGAAATACTGAGGGGTAGGGAAGATAAATTTTCAAAAAGTGAAGGTGGATTGAAAATATTATCCTCTAAAGCTGAGACAGGGAAAATTTCTACTGCCGACCTTGTTCAGGGCCTTAAAAAATATGGTAAGTTTGCACTAATAGACACAGAAACATTTAAAACTGATGTAATAATAAATACAGCCCCACAGCAAAATGATCCATTATTCAATCAAGGTTTTAAGAAACAAATAATTGATTCATTCAACATTAATTTTATTGATCGAAGTAATGGTCAATGGGAAAAAGATTTTATCCTGCAGACTTTTCCTGCTTGGGTGCGTGTTGCTGCTTCCCTTGAAAATAATCAACAAGATGAAGCTTTAAAAGGTCGTATGACATTGTGGTGTAAAATGCAGCTACTTGAAGCTAACGCAAGTAAAAGAAAAACAAATTTGCCACTTTTGGCTTATACATTATCGCAAGTGCTAGAATCCCCAGGTGATTTTGCTGAATTCAAAGATATTCAACAATTAAAACAAAAATATTTAAATAATTATATTGAGGATAAAAAATATTACTTCAATTTTTATCAAGATCTATTTGCCAAAGTAACTGACTATAAATACTTAGATCTAAAAACTTGTTCAGTACAAACCGACACAGATCAAACTAAAAGGAAAGGTGCATTCTTATCAGATCCTAACAAACCGGCAAATCCACAAGCTGCTCCAAATAATAATAGTGTTGAAAAACCTAATCTCAAAGAAATCACCCTTCAAAATTACACCCTCTCAGATCCAAACTTTCAACAAAACATTTCAATAAATACCGAAAATAAAAAGGAAATCAAAAATTGGCTTGTCCAATATCAAAGCTTCGATCAACAAATTAAAGGCGCTTTGGGCCGAGATCGTAGCTACACCATCAAAAAGCAAGATTTAATCAAGTGGTACGGCACTGGCAGTTATCCAGACTATTTGCCACAAGAAAAATATCAAGGCTTTAATCAGCTCATGGGCGCATACCTATACTCAAACGCGATCTTAAAAACAGCGAAAGTCGCTTATGATCAAGATCCACTTACAAACAAAGATAAACAAATTAATGAATACCACAACCTAATTTCTGAGGACAATAGTGGCGAATATCGTCAAGTGGTGCAATTTCAAAATCGCGCTAAGGTTCTAATTAGTGACAAGCAAAAAGAATTAATTGAATCAGTCAATCAATCAGCTGATCAAGTCAAATTATTACAAATGGGTGGTGGTAAAACTAAGGTGATTTTACCTAGCTTGGCATTACAGCAAGCAGATGGTGATCATTTGGTATGTGTGATGGTGCCGCCAGCATTACTTGAAGTGAATGCAAAGGATTTAGGCGCCACCACTCACTCGCAAGGACAATCGCCATTTCGTTTAGAATTTAATCGTCAAACGTCAGTTGAGCCAGCTGATTTAAAAAACTTATACAAGCAACTTGATTTAGTTCGTTTCCATAAGAACTATTTAGTTACTACTGCTGAGTCAATGCAGTCGCTAGAACTTCGCTTTTTAGAACTCCTTCAGTATAATGCCACTAATATTTCGGACAATGATTTGAGGGGATACTCCGTAAGGTGATATTATTTTTAAATCACGAGGAGACGATGAACATGAGTGTCAAACAACGCAGATACAGTGCAGAGTTTAAA
>Ga0233438_10000986_pt1 | contig 33349 bp, 34 predicted proteins | sample SI_123_September_FD_182720 | JGI IMG/M metagenome (GOLD analysis project Ga0233438, IMG submission 182720) | Seawater microbial communities from Saanich Inlet, British Columbia, Canada - SI_123_September2016_10_MG | ecosystem: Environmental > Aquatic > Marine > Inlet | place: Canada: British...
GACGTGACGCTTGCCATGAAGCGCATGCACAGAAAACTGGGCCGTGCACAGCGCCAAGCTAAGCCACTTACCAGAATTTACCTAGATAGAATGATTGAAGCCGAAGATAACAGCCCTCGAGGGCTCAGAAACAAGATCTTACTGCTTATGGGCTATGAAACCATGCGTCGGCGCTCTGAAATCGTGGGATTTGAATTCGGTGACGTGACTTGTTTGCTGAATGGAAGGCCAGCACTGAGGCTTAGGTTTTCTAAGGCCGACCAATATGGCGAAGGGCGACTTATTGAGATTTCTGAAGAGCTCCTGAAACTCATAAAAACCTGGCAAGAGGTAGTCGGACAAGAGGGACGAATACTGAGATCCATCGACAAGCACGGCAATATTGGAGTTAAACTCGAGCCATCGGCGGTAAGTTATATCCTTCGACAGGCCCAAGAAAATATTACCCGTCCCAGTAATAAAAAACCCCGTCAGTGGACGGGGCATTCTTTTCGCGTGGGCGCTGCAGTCGACTTAGTCGAGAGCGGCTATACAATTGAGCAGGTTATGCGAAAAGGTGACTGGAAAACCGCTCAAGCCAGTATCCGTTATGTTATGGTCAAATGACAGCGTATTAATTTTAAATTGCCGCCTGAACAAACGGAAGCTCCAAGTGCTCAAACTTTTTGATATTTACCTCACCATATTTCTAGCTCTAATCATAGTCATCGGAATGCTTGCCCCAATAAGCGAGGTCAACACTGCGCCTGCTGGCACAGACAAAATAGTTCACGCATTAGCTTTCGCAGCTTTGGTCTTTCCTATGGCAATTACCAAACGCATTGGACTGTTTCCATTGTTTATATTTGCAAGCTTATTTGGCGGCATTATAGAAATACTACAGCCCTCATTTGGACGCAGTGCTGATATCATTGATTGGCTGGCTGACAGCGTCGGGGTTATCTGCGGAATCGCAGTTCGGAACATCATTCGTATCTGAAGAGACCGTTGCGGCTTGCGATATTGTGCGGCCGACACTCACAAATTGAAACAAAGCGGCGCTTGGCATACTGTATTGGGGATAGACTGAGAGTTAATAACAATAAGCAATGAATTACTTACTTCGACGCCGATTCCGCTAGCCTGAGAAGATATTCGCCGTATGCCGTTTTAGCGAAAACTTCGCCCGCAGCTAACAGCTCCTCAACCCCAATCCATCCATTATTAAATGATATTTCCTCGGGGCACCCAACTTGTAGACCTTGCCGCTGCTGCAATGTCCGAACAAAATTTCCAGCGTCGAGAAGGTTTGAATGCGTGCCAGTATCTAACCATGCATAACCGCGTGACATAACTTCAACTGTTAACGCTCCTTCGGCGAGATAAGTTTCGAGAAGAGATGTAATTTCCAGCTCCCCCCGTTCCGAGGGTTGCACAGCCTTTGCCCGTTGGGGCGCCTCATGATCGAGGAAATATAGGCCAGTAACCGCAAAGTTTGATTTTGGCTTAGCTGGCTTTTCTACAATCGAGTTGGCGCGACCGTTATCATCAAAGCCAACGACACCATATTGCGATGGATCAGAGACCTCATATCCAAAAACTGCACCTCCGCTTTCTTTTGCGCCAGCAGCTGCAAGCAAATCTATAAAACCAGATCCATAAAAAATATTGTCGCCCAAAACCATGGCTGAAGGAGCGTCATCTAAAAATTCTTCCGCCAAGATATAGGCTTGGGCCAAACCATCTGGTGACGCTTGTACAACATAAGTTAACGACATACCCCACTGACTTCCGTCGCCAAGCAGTGAAATAAATTGGTCTCTACTCTCAGGTGTTGTGATAACGCAAACTTCTCGTATTCCTGATAGCATTAGAACCGAAAGCGGATAGTAAATCATCGGCTTGTCATAGATTGGCACAAGCTGTTTTGACAAACTCACAGTTATTGGGTGGAGACGGGAGCCGGAGCCGCCAGCCAAAATTATACCACGTCTATTTTTCATGAAGAACCTCAAGTTCGGTTAGAATTTTTTTTATACCAGATCGCCAATCAGGTCGCTTAATTCCGAAAACTTTCTCAGTTTTACCGCAGTCCATCCTCGAGTTTAGAGGCCTTTTGGCATCCGTTGGGAAGTCCGAGGCAGGAATACCTATCACATCAATATCTTTTTGAGTTTGTCGGAATATTTCCCTCGCGACCTCCGCCCAGGAGGTGTTTGGAGTGCCTGAAAGGTGATAAACACCCCTTTTATTCGGGTCGTTGACTAATTGTTTCCCAATAGCAATACATGCTTCGGCAATATCACATGCTGGAGTTAAACCACCAACTTGGTCCTCTACAATTCTAAATTCATCTCTTTCCCTGGAAAGGTCTAGCATAGTCTTAATAAAATTCTTGCCACTAGCAGAAACTACCCATGAGGTTCTAAGAATTGCAAATACCGCACCACTAGATTGGACCCCCTCTTCTCCCATTAATTTACTTCTACCATAAGCATTTATTGGTTGAGTTTCACATTCGGGCGAAAAGGGCCTATCTCCATTACCGTCGAACACATAGTCCGTTGATATGTGAACCAAAGGTATGCTTAGACCTGCACAAGTATTAGCCATTAAAGTTGGCGCCCTACCATTTATTAAATTGGCAACTTCTTCTTCTTCTTCAGCCTGATCAACAGCCGTGTATGCCGCGGCATTAATAACAAAATCTGGCTTTATATCCCTTATCGCCTCTTGACACTTAGAGGGATTAAGAAGATCCACTTCGTCGCGACCTAGAGCAATTACCCCGCTAAAAGCATGAAGCTCTCTAGCCACCTGGCCCGTGCGCCCAAAAACAAGTATCATTTCTCTTGAGTTCCAAGACGCTCTCCCACGCCCTGCCGATCCAAAAGAGGCCTCCACCAAGCCTCATTTTCAAGATACCATTTAACGGTCTTCTCCAACCCCTCTTCAACCGAAATCGAAGGCTCCCAGCCGAGTTCATTTTTAATTCGAGTTGAGTCAATTGCATAACGCGCATCATGCCCAGGCCTGTCAGCTACAAAAGAAATAAGGTCCGCATAACCACCTGTCACCCTTGGTTTTAATCTATCTAAAATGCCACACAACAACGTAACCAAGTCCAAATTGGACAGCTCATTATTTCCACCAATATTGTAACTTCTTCCGAGTTCACCTTTTTCAAGAACGAGCATAAGTGCTTCAGCATGGTCCTCTACAAACAGCCAATCGCGAATATTACTTCCATCACCATAAATAGGCAGTGGCTTTTCTGCTAAGGCATTAATGATAACGACTGGAATAAGTTTTTCCGGAAAATGATATGGGCCATAATTATTTGAACAATTTGTAATAACAACGGGCAAACCATATGTTTCGCCCCAAGCGCGAACCAAATGATCTGAGCTGGCCTTGGATGCGGAATAAGGGCTTCTAGGGTCGTAAGGCGTCTCCTCTGTAAACAGAATGTTGGCATCTTTTGGAAGGCTGCCAAAAACCTCGTCTGTACTGACATGGTGAAAACGAAATTTTTCTGTGCGACCAGCGCTTTCCCAATAGCTACGAGCAGATTCCAACATATTGAAAGTTCCAATTATATTAGTCTCGATAAAGTCTGAAGGCCCATCAATCGATCGATCAACATGGCTCTCCGCAGCCAAATGCATAATAGCATCGGGCTGATAGTCGTTTAGGAACGCGTCAATTTCCGCCCGTCTCCGTATGTCCGTTTTATGAAAGGAATAATTTGGGCTTTTTTCGACTGACTTCAAATTATCGAGGCAAGACGCATACGTAAGGCAGTCTATATTTAGAACTTTATGACCTCGAAAAATGGCCTCTCTAATCACCGCTGAACCGATAAAGCCGGCACCGCCAGTTATTAAAATTCTCATGAATTTTCACCAAATATGAAAGGGCTATCTAACTCATCCAAAGAGCAAGCTGTAGCGTCTTTCTCGCTCAAAACAGGACTTGTTTTGATCGGCCACTCAACTCCGCAGCTGTCCCATCTAATGCTTCTTTCCGAGATTGGCTCATAATAGGAGGAGCACTTGTAAACAATTTCGGTATTTTCTTCTAAGGTTACGAACCCATGAGCAAAGCCTGTGGGAATATACAGTTGATGGCCATTTAATGCCGAAAGCTTAAATCCCTTCCAGTGGCCAAAAGTTGGGCTCCCTGTTCGTATATCTACCGCAACGTCATACAAGGCCCCACGACCACACCTCACAAGCTTTGCTTGCGCAAAAGGAGGAGCTTGAAAATGCAACCCACGAAGGGTCCCACTTAATACAGATAAAGACTGATTATCCTGCAGGAAACTATGTTCTATTCCAAATTCCTCGAGATTTTCTTTGTGGTATAGTTCCGAGAAGAAACCTCGGTTATCCTCAAATCTAATAGAACTAAAAAGTTTCAAACCATTTAAACTGGACGATACTAACTTCACTAAACCTACTTTCTAATGGAGAGCTTGAGAACGTGCGTTTGATTTTTAAAAATTAACATATGTTTCAGTCCCACCTTAGAATCCTAAAGCGCGAAATTTATTAACATTATTAATAATTCTACTCTTTGAAGAGGACCCAAAAAGAACTGATTCTATGTAACTCTTGTTCTCGACAAACTTAAAGGCTTGGTTATCCCCGCCACTAAATAATGACATTGCTGTTATTTTGTGCCCCTCGAACCTTTTGCATGTTTCCATTACAATGTCTTGATTGGGGTTCATTCGAAATCCTTTTTGATTGAAATTGAAAGTAATTCTAACGTCTGCATTTCTCCCGTTTGCCCATAAAGTCTCCATGAGCCTCGTGGGATTCATCGTATAAAAATTAGCTTCTACTTCCAACTCCCGGCAAGCCTGAATAAAACCAATCAATATGTCCCAACGACCTGCACCAATTAATAAGTCTACAAAAACATTTAATAAGGATAATGACTTTAAGTTTTTAGACGGAATTTCTGATGTAAAAACTGTTGTGATAACTTTCATAAGCTCGGTGGATTCCTTAAAAAGGAAGTAATGATTTAATGACTTTAAAATTGATAAGAAGCCAGCCTTCTTTGCCAGTTCGAGAGAATACCCAAGAGTACCTTTTTGCGTTAGCTTGTTATTTACGAATTGCGCGTAAGGAAAACAAGGGTGCAAATTGACTTCAGGATTAGTTTTTATAAACTCTAAATAAGCACCTACGGTTCTGTCACTTACGGTAAAACTAAAGTCTGAAATGCCCGAATCTAAAGCATCATTTAATGTCCTCAAGACTTTATTCTTATCGGCATAGGCTGCAAAGTATTCATTTGACCTTCCACCACTATGATTAACACCAAGAAACTGATTATCACCAAAGAATATGGTCAAACAAAACCTCTTACTTTAGATACCATATCATCTACCACGGCCGCGTTTATATCAATAAATCCCTCATTCTTGTTTAAAGTTTCCAAAACAAATTGAAGTTGGCTCTGAAACTCTTCTCCCCTAAGGTAATATTCCACATCAGTGAAACATTCGGAAATATTGATTTCCCGCTCTGATCCGTTATTTTGGATTGAAATCGACTGCATATCGGTTTTTATCGTGCAAGAAGGGCTTTTCAATTCAATAATCAGACTAGCCTTTCTAGCGCTTTCGCAGGACCAATTGGCTTCAAATTTGTAGCTGGTCTTTCCATCACTGAAAATAGCTGAAAATTTATCTAAGGCATTGGATGAAAAGATTTGACACCCGCTTGCAGAAATCAACTCAAGATCGGAACAGTTAAATATATAAAGCGCAAGATCGAAAAGATGCGAACCCAAATCGCCCAAAACACCCATGCCGTCTTTTGTCCGCCAGCTTGATGATGTGTCTTTATTTACGACGTTAGAGAGCATCTGAAACGAAACCTCAAATTCGTCAAGCGGCCCTATTTCTTTAACGATATCCTTCAACTTTAAAATCATTGGGTGGTATCTGTACACATAGCCCGAGAACAAGGAAACATTCGCCTCCCGCGCCAAACGCAATAACTCAAGGGAGTCAGAAGCACTTGTAGACAAAGGTTTTTCAACAAAACAATTCACATTCGCGCGAACAAGCTCCTTACATATATCAAAGTGACTGTCTGGAGGTGTAAGCACCAACGCCAAGTCAAATATCGAAATGTTATAGTTTTTAAGTTTTTTTCGGACCTCTATACCGAAGAAGTGTTTACAGATAACCCTATTTACAAAGCCAGGCTCAACAACTGAAACCTCAGCCCCACTTGCAATCAAGTGAGGTATGTGCGACAGAGAAATCCGCCCGCCTCCTACAACGAGAATTTTAGTCATATAGCCTATCATAGGAATTTATGATGGCTTCCCAGCAATATTCCTTCGTGGCGAATGTATAAAGATCATTTCCCATTTTTTCATACTTTTCTGAAGACGATTTATTATCGATAATTATTTTTTTAAGCTCACCTGAAGATTTGAAATATAATCCCAGTTCGTTTGTCGTTGAGTTATTAAACCCATTATCAAAGCAAATACATGCTTTTTTCTGCCACATACTTTCGACTAGAACTGGATTAGTACCACCTGCTGAGTGTCCGTGGATATAAGCAAGGGCTCTTTTGCGAATGGTTCCAAGGATATTAAGATTGTAAATAGCTTCTAGAGCGATAATATTATCGAACTTACTTATCTTTTTTCTAATTTTTTTTCCATAAGTATTCGAATTAAAATCTGATATTAAAATAAGTTTAACCTGAGCTTCTACGCATGCGTCGATAATCATCTCCAGATTATTATCTGGCTGACACCTGGCAACAGAAAGATAGTAATTTCTCTCCTCAAATAAGGAATGCTCTACCTCTTGAATTTCAGCCACCTGATTACCGCCATACGGGATAAACTTTGCATTTACACCGTAAACATCCTTTACATATTGTTTAAGCTTTCGGTTATCAGCGACAATATAAGAGCTGCTCTTTACTGCAATCCATTCAAAAAGTCGCAATGAAAGGCGAGCAAAAGGTCCCCATTTGGATCTACCCCACTCTAAGCCAGCAATATTGGTTACAACGCGGATTCCAAGCATCCTAGCGAAAGGTATCGCAAGAGCTCCACTGCATCCTAGAACCAATATATCATGGCGCCTTATAGAGGCGATCAAAATGCAAATGATATCAAAGAAAATCCCCTGAATTCCATTGGCGCTCAACGGCAAAAAAATTCGATCTGCATAGTTATATTTTGTGTCTCTTGGCGTCGTAGGATCGCAGTAAACAACGATATTTTCAAATGAAGAATTCCTACAGAAAAAGTCTGCAAAAGTTTCAAACCCACCATATTTGGCCGGTAGCCCTCTAATGCCAACGACTGAGATTACTCTAGACATTCCGCCTATAAACGACGCGCAATACCCCGCCGCGCCCAAGCAGCGAGGTCAAAATTTCAAAAAATGCGGCTATTACAAGGACAGGAAGGGCGACAGTCTTATTTAGCAAACCACCCTTTAAGAAACTGTATATCGACTGCCCCGCGCTATGAAAAAATAAAGTATCCGCCATGCCAAACACACCTTCCGTTAAGCTAAAAGTGGATTGACGCTCGCGGACAAAGCCTAAAGATAAGAAAAACTGGTCAAGTCCATTCATACCCCAATGTGTTCTATGTATCGGAAGGTCTAGATGCAACCATCGATTTCCGGCGAGGCCAGCCTGGAAGCTATTAATATTTGGCACTTCAATTAAAAAACGCCCATTTTTCGACAGGTAGTGTTTTGCTAAATTATCTACAACACTTAAATCATCAAGATGCTCTAGAACGTGCATCAAAGAAATAACGTCAAACCTGCGATTGCCAATTTGGTTCCCATGTTCACTGCTAAGTATTGCATCTAATACTTCAACCTCTGGATTCTCCTTGCGGGCCGATGATGCTCTAGCATTGTCTGCCTCCCAACCAACAACGCCGAAATGGCGGTCAAGTGCTTTTAAAAACAACCCCTTTCCGCAACCAAAATCGAGCCAAGTCGTGATGGGCAGCCCCCTTACGATTTTAATTTGATTAAGGTTATTAAGTCTAATTATGCATTTTTCAAAAAAGGAAGCTTTGTAGTGAGAATAATTTCCTTCTTGATATGCACGAGGATCGGCATTTTCAAGAGTTGTGAAAACATTGCATTCTCGGCAAAAGAACACCCCAAGCAATCTGCTACCTTTATCCTTTAAGGGTTCAGAACTACAAACGAGACATACTGACTTTTGAATCTCAACATTCTCCATATCGCTCTATGCTTCTCCGCTGTCTAACAGTGAGTGAAAAACATTAGCAGCTTGAACCGAAATACGACCCCAATCGTATTTGCCTTGACACGTTTTATAAGCCTGATTAGCGACGGACTCTCTCAATTCGCGGTTATTGATCATCATTTCTATTTTATTTTCTAAATCATTTTCATTCCCAGACCTAAAAACAATTCCATTTTTTTCTGGCTCAATTACTTCTAAGAACCCCTCGATGTCGCTGGTAATAACGGGAAGCAACTTGCTCATACACAATAACAAAACTCCACTTTGAAAAATTTCTTCGTACGGCAAAACAGCAAAGTCTGAGCTCTCGATTATCTCCAACATCTCAGAGTCCGATATGTATCGCAATTTGAGATCCACATGCGCCTCGAGTCCGGCATCCATAATATAAGAATGCACCTCGGACTCGCTGACATCGTGTGGCTTCCCTGCAATAATCAAACTGTAATTCTTAAGACCCTTCTTATTCATTTTTCCCAATGCAGAAATTAGCAAGTCCAATCTTTTCACTTTTTTTATTTTTCCAAGAAATAAAATTTTTAAATTTGAATCATTATGCCAAATAGCCTTGCCTTCACCATCCCTTATTCGACTATAATCTAAATAGTTTCCGTGATTAATTACTGATATTCCACCTTTAATATTTTCTTTAGATTCGAGTATTTTTTTCGAATAATTACTTAAAACAACAATTCTAGAGACCATCGAATATACGAGTCTTTTTAGCTTAACATTATCTTTCTGCGTGCCAATAGATTCTACATCATGTAATGTGATGATAAGTTTTACCCCTAATATTTTGAGTAAAATAGAAAGAAAGAACTCAAGCGGACCAATATGAAAAATATGAAAATTTGCCATGCGTATGCGTTGAGAAATGATAACTTGAGTCAACTTGAGTACCGCATGAAACAAAATCAAAATTTTTCTTAGATGACCTTTTTTTGTAAAAAGTCCAGATAAGTGTTCAAAACTTCGATAGCTTTGTTTTTCAGTACATTCAACTTTGCCACCAAAATAATAAACGTCAAAACCGTTTTTCTGAAGGCCAGAACAATATTGGTCGTTAAAAAACCCCATTCCACCCTCAGCGCCAACTGCCTCATAGACAAGTATTTTCTGTTTTGGCTTATTTGACATCGTAGCCCATCAAAGTTCGGATCGAAATAGAAAACCTGACTTTATCCCGAGGACTATAGCTTTAAAAAGCGAAATGCCGTGCCCAAACAGGATGGATTTCAGACCACGAAGAAATTGAAAAGTGATCACGCTTGTAATAAACTTTTTATTATATTTCAAACTGTAAATTACCTTACTCCTGGCCATTCTATATTCACTTTGCGCGCTGCCAAAGCCTCCTTTTCCATTTGCCGTTTTTGCACTCCCACCGCCAACATGGAAAACCACAGCTTTATCGGCCACACTCATTTTAAATGCACCCATCCGTGATGCCAAATCTACCTCTTCACAATAAAGAAAGTAGTCTTCGCTTAAAGATTTTATATGATCGAGAAGGTGAGAGGAGAGCATCATAGAAGCGCCCGAAATATAAAATGACCCACAAGAATTCTTGTTATCTTGCAGCCTCCTGAAATGACTTAAGTCCCTTGTAGGATGGCCTCGCATCGTAATAAGGGAAATTTGATATCCACCGAAACATTCAAGTTCATCGGGGTTGTTTAATTGCATTAGCTTTACCCCCCACAAACCGGTTTCCCTGTCATCTTCTCGAGCTTTTTCTATCAGCTGCTTTAAACAGGCTCTTTCCACCTGAGTATCGTTATTTAAGATCCAGTAATAATCATAGCTAAGCCTTTGAGCAAAGCGCAGTCCAATATTGTTCCCCTTGGCATAACCACCATTAACGCCAGCCTCAATTAAATAAATTTCTCCAAGGCCAGTGTTAGTTTTTTTAGATGAGTCCGTGGAATTTTCCATGAATGTTTGATATTTCAATCCATCTTTGAATGAACTGCCAGCCAGTGATAGACCGCAACCAATTAAATGATTTGCGAGCTTATCAACTGAGTTATCTTCTGAGCCATTATCCACCAAGTAAATATCTAGTTTTATCTCACCCTTAACCATTAAAAAAACAGATTCTAGGCAGGCAATCGTAGCGCGATACGAGTTCCAATTTAGAATTACCAGCGAGACTCTGGTTCTTTGACCAACAGTCATATATTTTCCAACACGCCAGCATCATTAAGCATTTTAATGAAGTCCGCATTAACCTGGGCATATAATTTAGATGAAACCTGAACTTGATGGTTTACTATTTTTTCTCGATTTTTTATGAGCCTTTCAAAATTTTTAGAAAACCAATCTATCGAAAATTCGTCATCGTTGATCACGTAATCTGACATATGGAACTTTTCCATAAATTCTGCCGTTTTTGAATGATACGCAATTGCTAAGATTGGTACCGCCGCGGAAAGGGCCATAACCACAGAGTGGGTTTTATGACCAAGAAAAATAGAGCACTTAGATACCGCCGCTGAATGAGTTTCCATATTAACAAAGTCAGGAGAAATTCTTACCGCGTCATCGCCAAGGTCAGCAGTTCTTATAATTCTTTTAATTAAGGGCCTATCATCAGATGGTCTCCCCTCAATTTGCATAGGAAAAAATAATACCTGGTACCCTTTCATTGCAGAGAATCTTAAACTTTCAGCAATTTCATGTACGTAGCGATCCTGTTGTTCAATGCTTTTTTCCATTACGTCATAGACAGAAATTCCGAGCAACGGGTTCTCTTTTTCAATACCATTCAAAACATTCCTGGAATCGCTTTTTGATAACAAACCGAAAACAGAGTCCTCAGTGAAATCACAAATATTCGCTGTGATTGACAATCTCTTGAGTTCGACAAAAGATTTTTGATCTCGAACGTAAATTTTGTAAACGCTCCCCAGAACCAGCTTAACGAGCTCTTCATTTTTCTTTTCATTAAACACAAAGGGCCCAAAGGATTGGGACCACAATACGGTTCGAGTGCCGGAGGCTACAGCCAACATAAGTTCGTACAACTGAGGCGAAACGCAATCGGCTTCAAGCAATGAGGTAAAATGGTGACCACCTGTGCTAATTATTAGGTTGGCGTCCCTAAACCGCCTTCTGCAAGTTAATGGTGCGGCCCAAAACGGAATCCCAGAAAAATTACCTTTTAAAAGCCGTCGCCTTAGTAATTTAAATCTCAACCAACCGATTTCTCGAAATATCCGTTTAATTAACCGTGCCAAAAGAGAGGAATTACTGCTAGTCACCTTATCCCAAATCCATTGGAATACTTCGACGTCTCTATGATTCGGAACATATTTGGGTTCGCTTGCAAAAACTGATATGGCAAAGTCGCTCGTTAATCTTAACTTTTTTAGGACATATTCGAGAACAGCTTTATCCCCTTTGTTCGTCGAACAATGGTTTATTATAATAATTTCTTTCCCTCTCATTTCGGTTTTAACCCTCAACCCAGAATCGTTCTTCCGTTTTTTTGACTGGAACTGGAGCTCCTTTTCTTGGCAGTCCAAGTGCTGCATTGATGATTATTTTGTAATAGGGAGGAATTTTTAGCAGATCTCGTAAATTCCTCTCTTGTGCTGGGGTCGCGTGACTCCAATTTAGAAGGGTAAGGCCTAGCGAAAGTGAATGCGCTGCAAGGACACTATTTTGAACGCCCAATGCCGTATCCAACGTCGGCAGCGACTGTTCTTTCGGTAAATCGTAGCATCTTAAATCAGAACAAAAGGATATAAATGCCTGCGGTTGGCCGCTTATTCCGGTGGCCCCATTGTTCAAGCCAAGACACTTCTTAACCATATTTTCCTCCATTGAAACAAAGCTTGCAATTGCCTGCCTATTGCAACTGTGGGGAGCATGAAGACTGGCGTCCAAAACCTTTTCAATGCTTTCCCTTGATAGCGCCCCCTTCTTGAAGGATCTAATTGACCGGCGGGTTTCCTGTAGTCGGAAAAGAAGTTCATAATCAACCTCAGGATTAACAAATGACGCACCCCTTGGCTGAGCCAATTGACCAATTTGAAGCTGGTTGTAATCTTCCAGAATTTCAGAACTCCAAACAACGGTCGTCTTTTTTTTGTCTTCTCCACCAATCAACTTAATATTTCTTTCCAAGGATGACGCAATCTGCGCCCCATGCCCTGGGGAAACATCATCGCGCTGAAGGCCCTTATCCAAAATATGAGCAGCTTTTCGCGCCTCGGCTTCTGGCCACCACGTTTTCCCTGCGCGCTCTGCAGAGTATCGCGCATAATATACCTCCTCACATTCGTCTATCATTCTTTTATAAAAAGAGGGAGCGATAACAATTCCCCTAATACGACGACGCACCCAAAACGGAATAATCAATCTATAAAGTTCACGAAATATTTTTTTCATATTAAACCTTTTCTACATGACCATTTTTTAAAGCATTAAAGATAAGAGACAAATTTGCATCGTCTCTATATTTAACTTGATCAAGCATTATTAATACTAAGATATTCCCCACCACGATAGCGGTCACTAGACTGAAGGAGAGGTCGAGATTATTAACATTAATTATCGATAAATTTAAGTATCCGATTAGCCACCAGGCCAACAAGAAAATTCCTTGTGATAAATAAAATAAAAAGTCTATTTTTCCAGACGCATCAAATTTTGTGCGATAAAAGTAAGGAAAAAGAAAATACCCTAAGAAACCGCTAACAAATACTCCAAAACAGACCCCCCAAATACCAATTAGGGGAACAAAAACTAAATTAGAAAAAATCAAAATCAACGCCACCAGGAAGGTGATCCGCACTAATGCCTTCACGTCCCCAACAGACAGAAGATAGGCTTGATAGGCAATGTTAGGACCTTTGAACGAACATATCACACAGAAAAACTGGAATAAAAAAAGAATCTCTTGCCTGAAACTGGGACCAAGCCAAAGTTGAATTATTATTGGGGCCAGCAATCCAAGCGTCAAGAATACGGAAGAAACAATTAGGTGAGATAACCAGCCGATAAATTCATATTTTCGCTTAATTAAAATTTCATCTTTTTTGTTAAAGAAAATCACGAAGGGACTGCTTAGACTGTCAAAAACACCAAGAACCCTATAAGGAATGTCCTGAGCCAGCGCCAGTGCACCCGCCTCTTTCAATCCAATAATAGAACCAACTATTATTCGATCTGCGAATGCAAATGGGGCACCCAGAACCCTCATCTTAAAAAACGAAAAAATCTCGGATCTCTTCTCCGTTCGAAAGTTATCATTACTTTTCCAGGGTCGTGGCATACCAAACACTGAAAAAAAATACCCAGATAGAAAGACCAAACCAACAAATGATGAGAGCCCGTACGAAGCAACCAAGTAAGCTACACCAAGACCATGGTCAATGAAGATTAAACTCATCCCCAAGTTGCAAAAAACGAAAATTATATTAGCAACTAGGTTAACACCGAAACGGGACGCACCGAGTAATGCATGAGACATTATCCCGAAAATAATGCACGATGCGATAGAGAGACCTAAATACCTGAAAATTGCAAAGTGTTCGTTCTGAACCTCAAAACTCAGCGCTTCCACTACAAGCTGAATAACAAATGGACCCAGGCAATATGCAGGTATAACCCCCCAAAAAAGCCAAGAGCAACAATTCATCAACGGCCAAATCTCTTCAGGTTTCCCATCCGAACATGCGCGACTGGAATTCAAAAATATGCTATCGACAACACCAAACGAGAAAAGATTAATTAAGAGCAGAGGGATAACTGAGATAATATATAGACCATATACTTCACTACCTAGGTCGGAAAGGACTCTCGGTGTAAGGAAAATTAGAGTTACAAGGGGCAGGACCTTAACAATTGAAATAGCCCCGATATTAATGAATAACTTGCCTATGGCTCTTGCCCTCCCCTCGCACTTTCAGCGCAGAGATAATAAATATAAAAAATAATATTTTTTCTGGCCGAAAAAAAATATCACCTGTCGCAATACTACTGACTATTAAAAAAAAGACTGTCATCAAAGACGCCATTCCAGCGACGTTGCCCAAACCAATCGGCATAGATGACCTAATCAAGATAAAATATAAAATTAAGAGCAAAACAACACCAAGAACCCCATACTTCACTACAGCTCCAATAATGCCAAGATCACTTGGGTGGAAATATCCAAAGAGACCAAGATACCCTCCTTCCCACTGATTACTTAGAGCACCAAAACCCCATACATAATGCTCAGAAACTAGATCCCGTGCTATTTCAAATTGAGACAAACGGGCAATAATTGAAAAATTCTCGGTTATTTCGTGATTAAAAAACAACAATCTGTACAGATCAAAGATTTCACCTGCGAGCCTCCATTCCCCAATTTCAATTATCAAAAGAAAAAATACGAGACAGTAAAACACGATGCCAGCAATAAACGGCAACATAATAAATGCCTTTTGTTTCGAATGAATAATATAGAAAACTGCTAGCGTAAAAACTATCGAACACATAGCCGTTAAACCACCGGCAAAAATTAAATACCAGGCGAAGGTCAATGAAGCCTTGTAGATTTCACTTTTTTTCCTGGTTTGATTATAACGTGAGAAGTAAAGAAACAATAGTGGTAGGGCAAAAAACGCTGGAAATGAAAACCTGTTTTCTCCAGACGCATCCCTAATAATAAAATTACTGCTCTCATTAAATTCTGAAGGATCAAAAAACAAAAAGGTTAACGAGATAATTGCAATCGTAGAAAAGCCAAGCAATTTGTAACTATTTTCGACCTGTGTTTTAACTGACTTTCTCGACATCAGTATTCTATAAGTAAGAAGAGCAACCCCTACCAAGAAAAAATTTCTCAATGATAATAAGCCAAATAATACTGGTTGGCCCAAGCTTAAATTCGCGCTGATCGAAGATAGTAAAATGACCGTCAAAAGAAGAAATATAGGAAAAAATACGATCTTTCTCACACGAATTAATAAGGCTGAACGAACCACCTCGTACAAGATATAGACAAATCCGAATACGATACTAGCATTAAAAATCAATTGGTAGGATTCAAACGCTCTTAGAACACCCGTCCCCAGCAACAAAAGAAAAGCAAGGCTTAGAGCTGACAAGCCACTTGCAGACGCTAGATCGTTTGCAACTCCACGATTTTTTTTAAAGGATCTGGAGCTCACGATTTATTAGTTCCGCCCTGTGTTGCCAACTATTTTGAGCAAGAAACTCATTTCGTTCTTTTATAGAGTATTTTATTTTCTTATCTCGTAACATATCTTGAAAAACAACATCTATTTTTTTCTTATCATTATAGAAATATATAAAGTCTTTAAACTTCCTAATTTCTTCATATTCTACAGAGATAATCTGACCACCTAGATTTATGTATTCATATATTTTTACTGGATCAACACTGGCAATAAGATCATTTACCAAAAAAGGGTATATGTAATATTCGTATTCTCTTGCTTTTCTCATCAAATCCGAATGTTCAATAGTCCCCAGAATGATTAGTCTTGGATGTGACGGCAATAATTTTTCGACGGGGCCAGCTAGGTGTATATAAATTCTTTCATCTGATTCAAGGAGTTTTATTACTGAATCAATGTCAAAATAATCGGATATCGCACCGAAGTACAGCACTTGAATTAAGTCACCTTCATTCCTTTTTTGGGGTGCTCTATCTTTCATTGCAAGTCCGCCAAAGGCATTAAAAACAAGGCAAACTTTATTCTTTGGGCAGCCTCGGTGGATTAACTTGGTCCTCAAGGATACGCTAGAAACAAAGATTTTAGCGCAAGTTACAAAAGCCTCTTTTTCTAGTTTTTCTATCCGCTGCAACCGCTTCGCCTCCGTCTTGACCCTAGTCCAGGCTCGGTGGTCGTCCATATAATCGAGGACAATTTTTCCTCGAAAAAATCTTGGGTTAGTAAATTGCTCGGGATCAGAGAAAAATATTATATCAGGCTGATGAAGGTAAACCGAAATATGAATTATCAAAATTTCCAAGGCTCTATTTAATGTTTTAATTAGGATAAATCTAGAAAATGGTAATCTCAAAATTGGCAAACGCGGAAGGTTAGATTTATTTAATGATAACCCCAAGGATTTGTAGCTCGCCTTATACAGAACAAAAAGCGAATTAGCTTTTGCCAATTCTTCGGCGAGAAATTGTGGGCGCTGTTTGATCCAACCCCAATTATTACCCGTTATGTATAGGATCTTAGCCATTTTTATTCTGGTTAAATCTTTTTAGAACCGCATCAAGGATTCTATTGCTGGCCCTGCCATCGCCGTACGGGTTCTTGTTAGATGAAATCTGAGTATGCTCATAGTCATTTTCCAAAAGATTTCTGACCTCTGCAACAATTGAATTTGTGCTCGTTCCAACAAGATTGACTGTCCCGGCACTGACTGCCTCTGGACGTTCAGTATTTTCACGCATCAACAATACAGGAATACCAAGAGATGGAGCCTCCTCCTGAATTCCGCCGGAGTCAGTTAGTATAATATGCGAACGTCTCATTAGATGAACAAACGGGAGGTATTCTTGTGGGTCGATCAGTTTTATATTTTTATTTGAGCTGAGTGCTTTTTCTACTGGAACCCTAACATTTGGATTTAGGTGAACTGGGTAAATAATTTGGATGCCTTTTTCTTTGGAGATTATTGATAGGGCCGAGCATATTCTTTCAAAGCCTGCTCCGAAGCTTTCACGGCGGTGCCCTGTTACTAAAATAAGGCGTTTAGCAGGGTTAATACCAAATCTTTCGTCAAATTCTGAGCTTTGAATATCGTCTTCCTCAAGCCGAGCCACAACTTTATGCAATGCGTCTATGACGGTATTTCCAGTAACAAAAATGTTGTTTTCGGAAATTCCCTCTTGCCGGAGATTAGCTGCGGATTTCTCTGTCGGCGCAAAGTGTAGGCTAGCGATTGATCCGATGAGTTTACGGTTCAATTCTTCAGGCCAAGGGGAATAAATATTCCCAGTGCGAAGTCCAGCTTCAACATGTGCGACCGAAATCTTTTTGTAATATGCCGCTAATGATGCAGCTAGGGCCGAGGTTGTGTCTCCATGTACTAGGACAAGATTGGGAGAAAATTGTTCTAAAACTGTATCCATTCCAAGAAGGATCGAGGACGTAATTTCATTTAGCGTTTGGCCTGGCCTCATCACATTTAGATCATAATCCGCTGTAATATTAAAAAGAGCCAAAACTTGGTCCAACATTTGGCGATGTTGACCAGTTATGCATACTTTAAGTTGAACTCGACAGTCGGCTTTAAATGCCTCAACTAATGGCGCCATCTTTATTGCCTCAGGACGTGTGCCGAATACTATTAAAACTCTCATTTAAAAATTCCTGATAACTTTTTTTGATTCGATATAATGGCATATAAAAGCGTAAAAATTTAAAATGGCGCCCTCCCATAAACATCATCTAGTCGCACAATATCATCTTCGCCGAGGTAATCCCCGACCTGCACTTCAAACAGCACTAACTCAGTGTCACCAATATTCGTCAGCCTGTGCTTTTCACCCAGCGGAATATAGCGATACTCGCCTGGGCCGGTTTCAAATTCTTCGTCCCCCACTTGCACAACAGCTTTTCCTTGCGTCACCACCCAATGCTCGGCGCGTTTGTGATGATATTGCAAACTGAGCTTCTGTCCAGGCGCGACAGTGATGCGTTTGACCTGATAGCCGTCTTCCTTTTTCAGTGTTGTATAAGTTCCCCATGGCCGGTGAACCGTGGCCGGCAATTCGGTCAATCCAGCGTCGGCACTCGCTTTTAAAGCCTCGACCACCAGCTTCACTTCTTGCGATTTGGCGCGGTCGGCAATGAGTAGCGCGTCGGGCGTATCAATGATGACCAAATTCTCGACGCCAACGGCCGCAATGGCCTTCTCGGTGTGACTGGTGCTTTCAATATGAGTGTTGCGCGTGTCTATAAATTGCACTCTGTCGGCGCTAACCACACTATTGCCATTCTCGTCAGCTTCATGTGCGCCTGCTACCGCATCCCAGCTGCCGACATCAGACCAACCGAAACCGGCCGGCACCATGGCAATCTTTTCAGCTTTCTCCATCACCGCATAATCAATGGAAATATCCGGCTGGGCGATAAAGCTCTCTTCTTGAAAGCGCGTCACCCCGCCTTCTTCTTGCGCCTCGGCAAATGCAGCCTCAGAGGCCGCCCAAATATCGCTGGCATGTGTTGCCATATTTTCAGCCATAACACCGGCAGAGAAACAAAACATGCCTGAGTTCCAATAATAGCGCCCCTCAGCAAGATATTGCTCAGCAGTATCCCGTTCAGGCTTTTCAACAAAGCTTTTGAGCGGTTGCGCGCCATCGTCCGTCTCTGCAACTTCCAGATAGCCATAACCGGTCTCTGGGCCAGTTGGGCGAATGCCAAAGACGACCAGGTTACCCTCTTGCGCCTGCTCAGCTGCTTGGGTAACGGCCTTTTCAAAAGCCGCATCATCAGAAATTAAATGATCAGCTGCGAGGACGAGACACACGGCATCGTCGCCATGGGCCTGTTGAATATGTCGAACAGCCAACGCGATAGCCGGAGCCGTATTGCGCCCCTTTGGCTCCAGCAAATAAGATACCTTAGGAGCCTTTGGCGTATCTTTGAGCAAGTTTTCAGTCAGGAAATAATGATCTTGATTTGTTACAATCAAAGCTTCATCGGCAATAAGCGCTGCACGCTCTAAGGCATGTGCCAAAAGCGGTTTTCCGGCTACTTCCATGAAAGGTTTCGGGTGCATACGCCGAGATACTGGCCACAGCCGCGTCCCAGCACCGCCCGACAGAACAATAGGTATGATTTTAGTCATTTCCGAACAAATCTCGCGTGAACACTTTATCGCTCACATCGTTTAATTCATCGACCATGCGATTGGCGATGATGACATCGCAGCGGGACTTAAAATCATCAAAATCATGAGTAACTTCTGAGTTGAAGAAATGCGTCTCATCAAGCGATGGCTCATAGACAACAACCTCAATACCCTTTGCCTTGATTCGCTTCATAACGCCCTGTACGGCCGATGAACGGAAATTATCCGACCCCGCCTTCATGGCAAGACGATAAACACCAACGGTTTGCGGTTGTTTAGCGATAATTTGATCAGCAATAAAATCTTTCCGCGAGGTGTTTGAGTTTACAATCGCTTGGATCAAGTTTTGCGGCACGCGGTCGTAATTAGCGAGGAGCTGCTTTGTGTCTTTTGGCAGGCAATAACCGCCATAGCCGAAGCTCGGATTATTATAATGGTCCCCAATGCGTGGATCGAGCGACAGACCATCAATAATCGAGCGCGTATTGAGCCCCTCACCCATTGCATAGCTGTCGAGCTCATTAAAAAATGAGACCCGCATAGCAAGATACGTATTGGCGAAGAGTTTAACTGCCTCTGCCTCGGTTGAACGCATAAAGAGCGTTTCAATATCAGGCTTTTCAGCGGCTTGTTGCAAAAGATGGGCAAATGTCTTCGCGTGATCATGATCGTTTCCCATAATAATACGCGAGGGATGTAAACTATCTTTAAGCGCTTGGCCCTCACGCAGAAACTCAGGCGAGAAGATAATACGCGCCGCGCCATACTTATCTTTCATGGACCCCGTAAAGCCGACAGGCACAGTTGATTTTATAATAATGGCCGCTGTTTCATTGACGGCCATCGCCTCATCAATAACGGTTTCAACTGAGCTCGTATCAAAGTAATTCGTTTCGGGGTCATAATCTGTTGGAGTCGCAATAATGATGAACTCCGCCTTTTCATAAGCTTCTTTCTTGTCCATTGTCGCGGTTATGGAGAGCTCTCGATCATCCAGAAACTCCTGAATATCTGCATCTACAACAGTCGATTTACCTTGATTGATAAGCGCAACGCGCGCGCTATCAATATCAAGCGCAATCACGTCATTATGCTGGCCTAAAAGAGCCGCCATTGACATGCCGACATAGCCAGTTCCGACGACAGTTATTTTATATTTACGGGTCATTGCCTATATCCGTCTGGATTTTGCGATTGCCAATTCCAGGAGGACGATACCGCATCATGAACTGATAATGTTACAGACCAATTAAGCGCCTCATTGGCTTTTTCGGGGCTGGCAACGGAGCTTGCGACATCGCCAGTTCGGCGTTGAACGGTCTCAAAGGGCAATTCTCGGCCAACACTCTCGCCATAGGCGGCCAGCAATTCTTTCACAGTCGTTCCCTGGCCGGTGCCGACATTGTAAACGGCAAAGCCATCTGCCTCACTCATATTCCCAAGCGCCGCGATATGCGCCTTAGCCAGATCTGTGACGTGGATATAGTCGCGCTCGCCCGTGCCGTCGCGCGTCTCATAATCATCGCCAAATATTTGGAGAACCTCCCGTTTGCCGATGGCGACTTGGGCAATGTAAGGCATGAGATTATTTGGAATATCATGCGGGTCTTCACCAATGCGACCCGAAACATGCGCGCCAACTGGATTGAAATACCGAAGTGCGGTCGCGCTGCGGCCATCACGGGCCCAGTCTTTGAGGATGTTTTCGACCATGAGCTTTGTTTGACCGTAAGGGTTAACTGGCGAAACCGGGTGATCTTCATCAAGCGGCAAATATTCCGGCGTTCCATAAACCGTGGCCGAGGAAGAAAAGACGATTTTCTTGCAATCATGTGCATCCATGGCTTTTAGGAGCTCAACTGAACCGGCGACATTATTCTCATAATAGGTGAGCGGCTTCTCAACGCTCTCACCAACTGCCTTAAGACCAGCAAAATGGATAATGGCTTCAGGGTTAAACTCGGAAAACGCCTGATCAAGCGCGTCACGATCGCGAATATCACCTTTAACAAAGCCAAAGTCCTTATTGGCAAGTTGTTTGACGCGAGACATAGCCTCTTCATGCCCATTTGAGAGATTATCAATGACAAAGGCTTCGTGACCCTCTGTTAGAAGCTCTACCAATGTGTGGCTGCCAATATAGCCGGCACCGCCTGTCACAAGCACGCGCATTAGGCGGCACTCATTTCTGTTATCTCACGTCTCATAAGGAATGTTATTTGGTTTTGAAGGCCAGGCAGGCTACCGCACTCCCGGGTGAATTGGGGAGTGAAATCGAGGTAGAAGGCGGCAACAGATTGCATGATGTTCTTCAAATTGCAACTATCATTTCAGTATTTTTTGGCCAAGACTGTTCTTCTTCGGACAATGCAGCCTCCAAATCCTCAATTTCATCATTAAGACGCTCATATTCCTTGCGTTTGAGCTTTAAAAATCGTTCGGTTACCAAAGTCTTTTCCTTAATCCCCTTGGGCGTGAGAACATAGAAATATTTCGTTTTGCTCGGGCTCGCTCTAAAGCGCTCAACTTTTAAAGCCCCAGAGTCAGCGAGTGCCTTAAGACAATAATTTACAGTTCCTACACTCACTTTGAGATTCTTTGCAATCTCACGCTGACTTAAAAAAGGAGATCTATCCAATAAGCGCAAAAGCTTGCTGGAGGTTTCTAAATTAGGCCTTCGGTTTTTATCTTTCATGGAAGACAATTTTTATCTGTTTTAATGTTCAGACACGCTACCGCACTCCTGGGTGAAACCAAGAGTGAGGTTAATGTTCAATGCCTGAACGCGGGGAAACCTCACCACAAAAATTCTCAAATTGAAACCATGAATTTTTGACGCCCCGAAAGGGCGTATTGAATTGAAATTTTTAAAATAATTAGGCTTTGAAAAAGCGCCGTTTTTTGCAACCCTCAATATGTGAGACGTCAAAAACACTAGCTTTTCGGAACTGAAATGATTATCGACCACGAAAAAAAACTCATATTCATTTGCCCCCCTAAGACGGGGACGACGAGCCTCAAATACGCTCTCAAAGACTTGCCAGGCGTCAATATTTTTAGAGGACCATCGAGGCACATGCCGTTTGAAGAGTGCCTGTCTTTTGTAAAACAGGAAAAGTTAGCCGATTATAAAACATGCGCAGTTATTCGCCACCCTTTCGATAAGCTTATATCCTGGTTCCAGTATCGTTCCCGGCCCCAATTATTTGGCAAACCACGCTATGTTGGCGATATGAGCTTTAAAGAGTTCGTAAACTCACACGAAGGGGATTTCAAAAAATATTCAGATAAGCGATTTGTTCAACATGAAGAGCAAGAATGCTCGCTGATTTTTAAATATGAAAATTTCGGTCTATTTCTGAATTTCTTTAATTTTCACTATCCTGACATTGAGCTAGGCTATTTAAACCAATCAGAAAAACGGCAAATCAAAGTGATCGATTACGAGTTTGCTACTCTTGCTCTAGAACAGGAAGTGAATTGGTATGACAAGGTAATGGAGAAGACTCATTAATTATTTTCATCTTCTAATCCTTCTTTTTTTATTGATTTTCCTTTTGGCCTGTTTGTTGAGCATAGTTCGCCTTAAGCAGACTAAAACACCCAATAAGAGCCGTGAACGAGCCGTTTCGTTGAGCGACAATGATGTCGACATCCTTAGGGATGCCGCGCTTAATTTAGAAAATATTGACTTACCCGTTAGCTACCAACTCATGAGAATTGCCTCTGAAAGTCGACCCAGCGGAACCTTTATCAAACAAAAATTAAGCGAGTATCGAGATCTTTTGCTAGGTAATCCCGAACAAACCGGATCACCGCAAACTCAGCAATATCTGGCGTCACCTTGGCTTGTCCTTAAGCTAAAGCCTGCTGGTTTTGGTGACATGTTACAACAAATCAATCAGTTCCTATGGGTTTGCGACTATTATGAATACAAGCCCCAGCTATTTTTCTCTGGACCTAATGATAGGAATGAAATTTCAATCGAGGAATTCTTCCGCGTATTAAACATAAATGATGCAAATATACGAACGCGTTATTTAAATCACCAGAACGCCATCAGCTTCAAGACATTTATGGATCATTTGCAAGAGAACACCCTCACAAAATTATCAGGAAATCATCTCATTTTTGATGCCGCTAGCTACTCAATCGATTATCTGCCTGCAATATCAGACAATTTCGATAAAACACATCCATCTCTCTCACAAATCATTAGGGCCAGCGATCTGTTCGAGCGCGTAAAAACAAAGCGAGAGCGACCAGGAAGAAAAACCCGCATCTGTTTGCATTTGCGGCGCGGCGACGTTGCTCAGGTTACTGTAGCAATTGTTCGACACCTGATAAAAGATAATATTGGATCGCATATGATCCTTCACACTGAAGGTATATTTAATCCTGAAGAAATCGAGCAAAAGATCAGCCACACAAACAGGCTAAGATTTGGGAGCCTCGAAAAGCATAAGGCAAGGTTAGAAAATTTTCTCGAAACCATTGATGAGCCATATGAGCTCGTTTTCTTGACAGACGGAATGACTAAACTTGCAGCTAGTTTAAAATTGAATAATCCTCACATATTCAAAGATCCTGATATATCAGAAGCCACTATTGAAGAAGCGCTCGAGCAAGAGTTTATAGCTTTTACTGAGGATTTTGAGGTTATTATATCTGGTGAGAGAAAAAGCTTTTGGACTAGTGTTGAGGAAGGGGTTTCGTCGGATACAATCGTTTCCCGTTCACCGGGTTTTCTGAGAGGAATTGCTAGGGCTATGGACCTCAAAATAAATTTTTACAACGTCTATTAGATCAAAAGGCACGAGTGCTGAACCACAACCAGAGTAACGAAAAAGTGCTTCGTATCAAAAGATTACAAATGCAAAAACATTCGGATGTTCAACGCCCAGTAAGTTTACGCGAAGCCCTTCCCCCAACGCTCTCCAAAGCTTAAGAAGCTATAAACGCATGATAAATTCTGAGTGCCAAAGCAAGAACACTCTATTTTTTATAAAAGACACCACCAAAGGGCTTGGGGTTGAACATTCCATTTGTTAAACCTTAAGAAAGCGTTTTAGTCTCTGAAAAAGAGCTATACTACTTTTCAATGGATGTGTTTTGGCAAGCCTTAAGAAAACGTAAAGAGCCAATATCGCTTTTTCTATTTTAGAGGCCTCTATGCCAGTAGATTTTTCGCGAGTGGATGCGAGTAAATCTGGGGTTTGACAATAATTGCCGGAAATTGCCCAACACTGTAGCGCCAATAGATATTCTTCGCCAAAACTTGGCAATATTGATTTATTACCCAATCCCAAAAGTTCATCGAAACCCAATTTATGTTTGCGAATAAATTGCACATTCCAACATATTTGGACTGAAGCAATATTAGTCAGCGCGAGAGGCGATCTCTCTTCACCAAGTTTAATTGATTGATAATTGTCCTGTATCAATAATTTCTGATGAGCCGCCTCAAAATCATCTGCACGCAATAAGCCAAGCTGAATAAATGAGACCTGCTCTTTAAATACCTGCGCTTCCGATACTAGCTTGGTCAAATGAGCGCCTGCATAACGCGTATCCCAGTCACAACAAATGAGAAATTTTGTCTTGCATCGTCTTAACGCAATATTGCGCGATTTAGATAAGCCAATATCTTGCGACCAAATGATTTTCTCAAGATTATGGTCAAGAAGGTCCTCAGGTTTTTCTCCCTCCCCCTGGACAATAAGCATCCAATCCAAAGAAAAAGTTTCGAGCTCAGAAAAATATTGTTCAAGCTTTGACTTTTGGCTGAAAAAGTCAGAAGCGAGGACGGAGAATGCTAAAGTGAGGTCAGCCAAGCACTTTTGCCCCGTGCCTTAGTCTATATTCATTTTTCCTCACCCCAGGCAGCACAGCCAGCACGTTCTTCTCATCAAGGTTTTCTAATGCGGTTAAGAATTCTTTATCAGTTAAGGCTGAACAAAAGCGATGGGACTTAATTTCATCACGATTGAAAAACTCTGCGCTGGCGCTGCTATCTTGTAACGCCAATAATGTGCCAACAATAAGCTTTTCTATATTGTTAAACATTTTAAGCGCTGGATCTCCCTCCATTTGCTCAGCTATTTTCGCAATAGCTGCCAATTGAAGTTTAGAGTTGTATTTTGACGGCGCTACACCTCGATCTATGAACCCATATTTTGTGAAAATATCGTCTGTTGATGATCTCCATTTAAAAATATTTTTGGCTTTAAACTTTATTTGTGAATATAGAAATGAAAATATCAACGGCAGCCGATAGCCGACAGCATCCCTATAGACCTTAAATTGATAATATATCTTTGCAAAAATATTCCGGCTTAAGGAGTCCTCTTCGATCACCCTGACCATATTAATATCGGAACTATGAATTAGCTTAAATCCTGCATCAATAAGCTCCACCCATAACGCCAAATCATGCCTCAAACGATATGAAGGAAATTTGATATTTACATTTGACTTGATGACAACCGAAGAAGTCCCCAGCGGGCACAGTTTTAATATATCGTTTCGGTTCTCGATTTTATGGCTATGGCGGATAAGGTATTTCCCGTCAGTTATATTCCAATTAATATATGAGGGATAATAGATAAGCCTTTCCTCACCTTTGTTCTCTACAATAGCATTATGGGCATTTTGCAGATGGCTTGGATGCCAAATGTCGCCGCTATCCAAAAGGGCAATTAAATTACCCTCTTGCACCTTTTTAATTCCAACATTTCTAGCCAAAGCACCGCTTTGGCGACGTCTTACAGAGATAATTTTCAATATGCGCCGCAAATATTTTGAGCCGGAATATGAGAAATCATCCAAAATCCCCTCAGCGCTATTATCGATGACAAACACTTCTTCCGGCATAAATTCCTGCTTTTCGATCGACCGCAGGCTGCGATTGAGCAAAAGCAGGTTTTTGTGAAATGGCAAAACAACACTAATCATTTTTTGTTATTTCCTGGCGAGCCAATAGATTTGCCAAAAACCCAAAGGGAACACGCGGCACTAAAACAAGAACAAACAAGCCGCCCAATCCCAGCGCCGGAGCGCCATTTATGAAGAAATAGCAGCACAGAGCTAGGAAATAAGTGCTGAGAATAGCTAAATCGAGAATGTTTTCTCCGAAAATATTCAACCACAGTCTAAAGCCACCACGCCAGCCCAATAGTTTTTTTATTGGAATTGAAGCCAAAAGCGCCAAAAAGAAAAAGGGAATAGCAAACGCCGCCTCAAACCAAAGCATAATCAAAGCTGCAATTATCGAAGAAATCCAGAGTTTTAAGAAGTTTTTATAGTCTTTTCCATCTTGAAAAAGCTGAGGAGGCTTCACCCAAGTGCCCGGCTGGGAAAAGAACTTCTCCTTACGGCTCATAACAAGCACATTCACGATCCCTACAGCACCCAAAGCAAAAATGGCAAATAAAATTGCGCTTCCAATCCCCCAAAATGCCTCATAAAAACCCAGTCTTTCAGAGCTACTGGCGGACTGATTGGCAATAAAGTCCCTAACGGCGCTCAAAAACACAACCAGCATGATCACGCGCTCAATAAACATGCGCAAAACAGCAACTAGGCACTCGAAAAACCAGAAGAATTTGGTCGATTTCTCAAATCCAATAATTGCTCTTAAAGCTGCAGTCACGAGGTGGATCCTAAAACTAGCCTTGGTAAAATAGGAGGATAGCTAAGGCTGGTCAAATACGCTACCTTTCATTCTTACAACTGCATCAAATCCAGGACGAACATGTTCAAATTTTTGAAGAAACCAAACCCTAACGGGTATGTGATTGATCAATTCAGCCTGGGTGTCAGCCTATTCCCTAAAACCGGATCCACCTCCTTCAAACATCTTCTTTATGAAGCGGAACATGGCCAAGCTTATAAACGAGAGAACAAGCACATTCACGACTGGGCCAGAAAAAACCGTACTGCACCCCTCAAAGACTGCAAGTATCGGCTAATTCTCATTCGAGATCCTATTGAGAGATTTATTTCTTGCTATAATAATAAGGTTCTTCAAATGCGACATCTGGATAATAGGGAAATAGGACCGCTGTCACTTTCCAACGCAGAACGAGAATTTCCATATCCAAGCTTTGCCGAATTTGTAGATAATTTTCCTGAAATAAGGAAAGTGCCCGTAATCAATCATCACACAAAGCCAATTTCAGAGTTTTTGGGAACCAGAGGCTTAGACGTTTTTAGCGAAGTATTTACATTTGATCAGATGGACAATCTAGCTGAAAGAATAAATCAAATTACAGACGCAAATGTGGCGCTGTCACATCGTCAAAATAGTGCAAACAATGATTGGGACAAAGCACTGAAGAGGGCTGATTTATCCAGCCTTACGCCATCACAATTTAATTATTTGACTAGACTATATTCGGCCGAATATCGTTTTCTGAACCCATATTATTGTGAAAATAGAATTCTCAAAAAATGGCAACAGAAGATAGAAGAAACGCGATAACTCCATGGACAGCGCCTCTAATAAACAAGAAAACCTGCCATCGCAAAGTTCAGGCTACCGCATGAAAACCCATGATATTGGCTATAAATTTATTCCAAAAACAGCCAGCACTTCGATAAAATATTTATTATTCGAGATTGAAAAGGGCCGCCCCTTTATTCCACCGGTAAAAGGCGAAAAAATTGATAAAACCATCCATCGCTGGGCCGAAGAGAAACGAAAAGCTGATATTTCCGAGTGTAAATACCGGCTCTTGGTAATTAGAGACCCGATTGAGAGATTTCTATCGGCTTTTAACGAAAAGATATTTCATAAAAGATGGCTAAAGGACCACAAATTTTTCAAGGATAAGTTGCTTTATGCAGACGCTTCGAGCCTACCTAACATCAATTACTTTATTGAGAATATGGGAACATTTCTAAATGAATACGAATATCTCAATCATCACATAAAACCTGCAACACAGTTTATTGGTGAAATCAGATTAAGTTTTTTCACCCATATTTATCCGATTGAAAATATACAGCATCTCTATGAGGATGTAGGAAGGTGGACTGGGGCAAAGGCGCAATTACCCCATAGAAACAATTCAAAAATAAAAAAGAAACAATTCACCCTGGCTGATATTTCAGAACAAAACCTTTTGCTTTTGGAAACTTTTTTTAAATGCGACTATGAATTATTCGAGAATTTTTATTGCTCAGCGCAAATTTGGGAAAAACGCGACGAGTGCAAGGCGCTGCAGAAATGAAACTCCACCTTCACATCGGGGCGCATAAAACAGCCACTACTCATTTTCAGGACTATTTAAAAAAAATACCGGTAAACGATGATTTTTATTTTTTAGAAACAGACATTGCGCGGAAAAATTTTTCAATGGAGGGAAACTCCTGCTCTATCCAAGACTCCGAGAGATTCTATAAAGATTTAGCCAGCCAAAAATATAAAATGGTGCTTATCTCAGACGAAAATATATGCGGGCATTCTTACCATATTTTTAGAGATCGACGGCTTTATCAAACTATTGGAAAACGCCTGAAGAGAATCTCATTTTTTAATGAAATTTTCGACGAAATTGATATCTGGCTTACCTTAAGAAGCCAAGAGACATTTATCTCATCTTTATATTGCGAGGCCATCAGATGGGGGAGTTTCAAAAGTTTTTCTAATGTTTTTGAAGGAAATTTTCACCAAAGTTGGCTACCCGTGATTGATGAAGTTAAAAAATCATTTCCTTGCGCAAATTTAAATATCTTGCTTTACGAGAACTATGGCGAAAATTTTCCGCCACTCATTCACGAAATTACGGGGAGCGCTCCGTCACAAGGAGCATCCCCGGAACAAGCCGTTTACACCTCTCTAAACGGTTTTTCTGTAAAGGCATCCTCGATGATCAATAAGTTTTGTCCAGTTCCGCAGCGTCCTTTCCTCATTCGATTAATTAGCCGGCTCTCAAAACGCTTTAGTCAGGGCAAGTTCCAGCCCTTTTCCAAGCAGCAAGCTATAGAACTAAAACAACTTTATGCTTCAGACATAAAAGCGTTAGAGGATGATCCTGCGATTTCAATGTTTCATGGAAAAATGCCCGATTTATGAGCTCCGATAGCCTTCCATTAATCAGCATTGTAATTCCAGTCTACAACACCTCGACTTATCTAGAGGAGTGCTTGGACTCGGTACTCCGGCAGGAGAAGGTAAATCTAGAGGTCATATGCGTAGATGACAAATCCTTGGATAACTCTTTAGAAATTCTCAAGCGTTATGAAAAAAAAGACCAAAGAATAAACGTCATAGAACATGAGAAAAATTTGGGGTTGCCCAATGCAAGGAACACCGGCGTCCAACACGCGACGGGGAAATATCTCATTCACTTGGACAGTGACGATTATTGGGTCGGACACAATACGCTTTATGATATTTTATCCATCGCTGAAATAGACCAATGTGACGTCTTGCGATTTAACGGAAAATTCAAGATAAATGAGGATGAGACCAAAGAACTGGCGCCGTCGTCTGACTCCATCAATACAGCGCTTGATCGAACCCCCTCCCTTTGGGTTTTCAGATCAGTTTTTCTATACTTATGGCGGACCGAATTCCTTAAGGAAAAAAATATATCGTTTCAGAAAGAGATCACTATTGGCGAAGATGGAATATTCATTTCACATGCCTTAACCAAAACCAAAAACATCTCTACATGTTCGATTGATCTTTACCGGTACCGATACTCACCACAAAGCATTATGCAAAAATCATGGTCATTTGACGACTTTTTCGAAGAGCTAAAAGCCAGCCAAATCATCGAGAATAATATTGAAGGCCTACATACAGTTTTGGACTTTTACCAAATACACCGTGTCTTGATGTATCTTCCAATTCGCCTTCTCCCAAGAGCAGGCAAAGATTTATCTGAATATGAACGACAATGCTATCAATTCGAGCTTAGTAAATACCTGAAAAGCCTGCAGAAACGAAGCTCGATAGGTTTTAGCTTAACCCAACGCTCGCTGGTAAATTTCTTCTATCTATTTACACGCCTTCCCTCAGTTCTTTTCTGGGTTCTTGCTCCAAAGCTAGGTTTCGTTTTGAATAAATTAAAAGCGGGCATTGTGCGTTTTAACCGGTTTAAAAAAAGACAACGTAACCAAAAAGTAAAAAGATGGGGTTTGCGGCTTATTAGCTCTGCACAATTCCTCTTAAAAAAATTGGTTGGCCGACATCAAATGTCGTTCAAAAATATTGAGGGAGAAGAAGAATTCAGTTTTCAGTTGCATACCAAAAATAAGAAGCCAGGGATAAGCGCCATGGTCCGCGTCAAAAATGAGGAAGATAATATTCTTGATTGCCTGCAATCCATCAGCCATCTTGCCGATGAAATTGTTCTCATTGATAATGGTAGCTCGGATTTAACTCTAAAAAAAGCTCGGCGATTGCAGCAAGAGAGCGCTCTTGGCGAGAAGATTAGGATATTCGAATATCCATTCAATGTCGCAAAATGCGGGTCTGAGCATCAAGAGACACCCGAAAATTCAGTTCATAACCTTGCCTATTATTATAATTTTTGCCTTTCAAAGTGCTCACATAGCTGCGTAATTAAATGGGATGCAGATATGCGTCTTAACTTCTCCTATCAAAACATACCGGGTATAAGGGCTCTAATAGCTAAACGATTAAAAAAGGCTGGTGGGTTCAGAATTATCACCGCCGTGCGCCTCGCCTATTTTCAAAGCAGTGTTGGCTATTGGAAATCCCACCACCATTTTTTTTCAGAAGCCCGCATCTTTTCTAATACAATCGGATCATATTTCGCCAAAGGAAGTGATTGGGAAGTGCTAAGGCAGCCTAAGTTCACTCAAGTCATTAAATATGATCCAGCGATTGCGTATGAAATAAAAAATGTGGAAAAAGATGAGTTTTCTCATTGGAGTGAAACTTCTTTCCCGGGATATAGAAAGGCCCTGGAATATAGGGCATCTGCCTTAATCGCGACTGGAAAAATTTCGAGAGACAGTAAGGAATTTGAAATCGCCAATGAACTCAATCAGCAGGCAGAACATTGATTAACAAAGTGATAATTCATATTGGCATTGAGAAGACAGCGACCACTTCGCTGCAGAGTTTCCTGCGAAGAAATGACCAAGAATTGTTAAAACACGGCTATTTCCTTCCCAAATCTGGCGGCGAATTTAATCAAGAGCTATTTGCCAAGTCATTTAGTCGAGGACCTAAAAATTTCCTCAAACGCCATGGTGTTTTTGAAAGAAGCGACCAGGCCAAAATACGAGAGCAACTTCAACGGGATATAGAAGACGAGATAAATCAGCTTAGAACCTCCCCTAGGGCGATGATTATTACTAGCGAGTGGCTTCACTCAAAACTTACAACTGCTGGCGAGGTAAACGCATTGGGTGTTTTCTTGCAGGAATTTACACAAAAAACCCAAGTGATTTGCTATTTAAAAGAACAATCCGCATTGGCAAATTCGAGATACTCAACAAGCCTCAAATTTGGTTCAAGCCGATCATTTGAACAACATATTCGGGAATGCTCGCCTGGGATTACTTATTTCAACCACTTTGAAACCCTATCCCGTTGGTCAAAGTTCACCAATGAAAATGATCTACGCTGCCGCCTTTTTTCTAAGCAAGATTTAGATAAAGGGTCAATTTTTACGGACTTCTTAAATCAATTAAATATTGTCCATGAAAATGATAGCTGGCTAAAGCCTTCAGCATTAAATCAGTCTTTTTCATTTAAGGGAGCCCTGATATTCCGAGCCCTAAATGAGACGCTGGCTGGGTCAAAAATACCTTGGAAACACAAACAAGTGCTATCAGAAGCTCTCGCCGGAAGTCACAATTTCGTTACTGAAGCCGAATATAATAGGATTAGTGAAGCGTTTTCTTCTTCAAATGAAGCTGTAAGGAAGCATTTTTTCCCAAATCGAGAAGTGCTATTTGAAGCGCGAAAAAACTTCTGCGAGACCGACCTTCTTGAAGCTGAACTCTATCCAAAGTTTCTCTCTAGTGTTCAGGCTATTTTAGCGCGCTCTGAAAATCAATTTAATGAAGATGTTGTGCAGGAAATCTGCAATTTGGCCTAATTATTGGACCATAAATCTTTGGTTTCCGGAAAAGCCCGAGAACAATAATCATAAGTACTCTGAAACCTCTTCATAATACGCCTATCGAGCTCAGAAGTTTTCTCTGTCTCACGCGTTGTTCGATTAATTTTATCTTCTTTTCTTTTTTTAAATGGATAGACACCGAAAAATTTAGAGATCTTGTCAATGTGTTCGCTAGAAAACATCGTCTCATAGATTGCAACATAGACATTTCGGGATCCAAGCGCTTTTTGAGCATTTTTCACAGAACGCTCATAATTCGTTCGTATTTCACAATGCTCCGTTTGGTAATAATTTTTGAGCGCCTCCTCAAACGTAGTTGCAGACGAGGGAATTCCCTCATTAAAGTTTTGGCGATTCATATTAAACGAGGTCGCGCTTTTTATCCGATCGATTGGGTTGCGCAACACTAATACCGCTCTAACCTCTATATTTTGTAACGCAAACCCTTTTTGTATGTTTTTTATACGATCAAAAGAAAGCGCCGAGTAAGACGGCGTAATATCGGCTGTAATTGTTTTTTCTTCATCCAACAGAGACGCAAAATAATCGAAATAAAAGTTTGCATCTTCCTGCATTTGATAACGAAGATAATCAGAATGTTCTTTGTCCTGTGGAGGAGAAACCAATCTATGCTCATTCAACAGTTCAATATCTAGAGCATCCCATATGTGATACTCCTTTAAGGCTCCCCCAGCAAAGTGATCGCTTTGAGCAAGATGCTTATAGAGCCAGGTTGTGCCGCACCTTTGGTGCCCAAGACATAGTATGAATGTTTTCTTTCTGGTCTTTATGCTCAAAGCCGCACTCCAGTTAATTTTGAATTCGCTCAAGCTCAGAATTTGCGATATCAACTCTCGTGGTTTGCCCCATAAACTCCAGGAGTAGCCGAGCGCAATCACCGGGAAGTAGCGTCTCGATTTGACCGTTAAACTCTGAAAATGCCCCTGATAATATGTTAACGCGGTCTCCCGCCGACAAGTCAGTTAGCGGCAGTAAGATATTCCTTTGATCGCAGCGCAGCCTCAAGCTGTCTATTAATTCCTGTGGCACAGGAGCGGGCAGGTTCTGCGAGAAACTTATGAGCTTTGACACGCCTATTGTAGAATTTACTTTCCGCCAATCACTTTGGCG